>JGI24770J26754_10000258_pt1 | contig 37603 bp, 37 predicted proteins | sample LakOneMetagenome_FD_26754 | JGI IMG/M metagenome (IMG submission 26754) | reverse complement strand
CGGTGGACAGGGCGGGGTTGCGCAAAGATCGGCTGCCTGTGCCAGAACCTGTCAATCGAGCGCACTATCTGGATAGCGCGGCCTTCTCAATCCACCGGCGTTCCGAACAAACGGTCGCCGGCATCACCCAGCCCTGGGTGGATGTAGGCGTTTTCGTCCAGGCGCTCGTCGATCGCCGCGACATACACCTCAATCTCGGGATGCGCGGCCTCCAATGCGCGCAAGCCTTCCGGTGCGGCGACCAAAAAGATGCATTTGATGCGCCGGCAACCGGCGTTTTTCAGAAGTTGAATTGCAGCAATCGCGCTGCCGCCGGTGGCCAGCATCGGGTCGATCAACAGGGCTGTGCGCTGTTCCATGCGGTCAGCCAGTCGCTGGTAATAGCCTTCCGGTTGATGCGTGGCTTCGTTGCGGCGCAGGCCGACCACGCTCACCGGCGCGGCTGGCAGCAGGGCTTGCACACCGGGCAGAAAACCTAGCCCAGCACGCAAAATAGGGACGAGGGTCAGGTCTTCGCCGCGCACATGATCCACCTGCAATGGCCCTGCCCAAGTGTCCACGCGGATGGCTTGGGTGGGCAGGTCACGGGTGGCTTCGAACGCCAGCAAGGCGGCGATTTCACCGGCGAACTGCCGGAAATGCACAGGATCGGTGCTGATGTCGCGCAGCTTGCCAAGTTTGTGACGCACCAGCGGGTGGTCGACTTCGACAATTTTCATGCGGCGGCTCTCCAAACGGTCAGTCTCCAAACGGAAACCGGATGAAAACGGGGCGACCACTGGCCGCCCCGTATTGATGCGTCAATTGCAAGGCAGCGTCAAGCAGCTGCGCGAGGGCCTTCCAGAATGGCGCGTTTGACCATTGCCACGATCAGCTTGAGTTCGGCTTCGCTGATTGCAAATTGCGGGGTGAAGCGCAGCGAGTTTTCGCCGCCGTGGATCACCCCGATGCCGTGCTCGCGCATCCATTCCTCGGTGGACCCTGCGCCATAGCCCTTGAACTGCTTGGTCAGCTCGCAGGAGAACAACAGGCCGGTGCCTTGCACCTTGGTGATCGGGCCATTCAATTCGGCTTTCAGTGCTTCCAGCAGTCCCAGTGCTTGCTTGCCGCGCTGCTGGATATTGCTGCGCAGCTCGGCGGTCAGTGAACCCAGCACGCTGCAGGCCACGTCCAATGCACGCGGATTGGCGGTCATGGTGTTGCCATACAGGCCGCGCTTGTAAAGCTCAGCGGTGGCGGCGGTGACGGCCAGCACCGACAGCGGATATTGGCCAGCGTTGAGCGCCTTGGAATAGGTTTCCATGTCCGGCACTTGGGCGTGTTCGAAGCCGGGGTAATCGACAATCGACAGATATCCGGTGGCGCGCAGTCCGGCCTGAATGGAGTCCACCAGCAGCAGGCTGCCATGCGCGGCAGTGAGCTCGCGGGCAAGGTTGTAAAACGCCACCGGCACGCTGCGACCGGGGTCGCCTTCGCCCATCACCGGTTCCAGGAACATCGCCTCGATAAACCAGCCGTTGACGTCGGCTTCGGCAAACACTTTGCGCAGGGCATTGGTGTCGTACGGTGCTACCGTAAGTACCGAGTCTTCGCCGCGGTAGCTGGCCAGATATTGCGAATACGTTTTGCGGCTGGAGTCGGAATACAGCGCCGGGCGTTCGGTGCGGCCGTGGAACGCGCCTTTCACCACCANGCGTTTGATGGTCTTGCCGGCATGGCGTGCGCCCGGGTCGGTCATGCTCTTGGCATTGGCATCGACAATGCGCGAGGCCAGCGACACCGATTCGGAACCGGAGTTCAAGCACATGAAGGCGGTGTACGGGCAGCCGCCACGGGTCTGGCCGATTTCCTTGCGCATGGCATTGGCAAANCGCAGCTGCGAGACNTGCGGGGTCATGATGTTGGCCATCGTCTGCGGCTTGGTCATCGCGTNGATCACCACCTGCGGCGTGTGGCCCAGACCCAGCATGCCGTAGCCGCCGGTGTCGTACAGCACCGCGCCTTTCAAGGTGACAATCCACGGCCCGCGGGCAGCCAGCGCTACATAGGGGTTGGCAGCGTCGGCGGCATAAAAATTGATGAAACCGGCCTGCACTTGCTGCGCCTGCGCGTTCTCGTCCAGATCCAGCAGTGCGGGGAATTCGGCGCGAATACTGGCGTACTCTGCGGCGGCGGCCACTGCGGCTTCGGTTAGCTGCGGGTCACGGCCGGCGAAGTCGAGCAAGGTGGCATCGTCCAAGCCGGTGGTGCGGGCGTGGCCGTGCGTGCGCAGGGGGGCGAGGGTGTCGAGCAGGCTCATTGGGGTCTCCATCGGGGCGCAATGGTCGGAAACAGCAGCGCCAAAGCTCACATTATGGGAGGTTCCATGTCATTCGGTAGGGTGAAATCGACTTGAATGACGGGCATTTTGGGCAAAATGCCGGTATGATTTTGCGATATGAGAATATCCGCTGCCGACGAACAATTATTGTCCCTGCTGCGTGAGGATGCCCGTGCCGCCACCGCCGATATTGCCCGGCGTTTGGGGCTGTCGCGCACCACGGTGCAAAACCGGATTGCCAGATTGGAGCAGTCTGGCGTCATTCGTGGCTATACGGTGCGCATCGACGATGAATTGGAGCGCAGCCGCATTCGCGCCCACATCATGATCACCCTGCGCCCCAAGCAAATGATGGCGGTGGTGAAAGCGTTGCAAGCCATGCACGAGGTGCGGGTGCTGTATTCGGTCAGTGGCGGGCATGACCTGATCGCGCTGGCCGTGACCTCCAGCGTGGGCGAAATGGACGTGTTGACCGACCGCATCGGCGCGATCGACGGGGTGGAGCGCACCAACAGCTCGATCATCTTGTCCACCAAGTTCGAACGCTGAAGCAGGCATTGGCGCGGACTACAATAAGCGGTTCCCTTGTCGCTGCGAATTGCCTTGAAGAAGTCCGATTTCCATTTTGACTTGCCGCCCGAACTGATCGCGCAGGTGCCCTTGCCGGAGCGCTCGGCCAGTCGCTTGTTGCTGGTGCCGGCGGATGGCGGCGCGTTTGCCGACAAGCAGGTGCGTGATTTGCCCCTGTTGTTGCGCGCGGGCGACTTGCTGGTTTTCAACGACACCCGGGTGATTCCGGCGCGTTTGTTTGGCAACAAGGCCAGCGGTGGACGTGTCGAATTCCTGATCGAGCGGCTGTTGCCTGACAATGAAGCGCGTGCGCAGTTGGGGGTCAGCAAACCGCCGCGGATCGGCAGCAAAATTGCACTCGATGCCGGCGGTGAGGCGGAGGTGCTGGAGCGCGATGAGGCCGGTTTCTGGCGTCTGCGTTTCCACGTTGGGCAGGCGCTGGAGAATTGGCTGCAACACGCCGGGCGGATGCCGCTGCCGCCGTATATCCAGCGCGAACCCGGTGCGGATGATGCCGAGCGCTACCAAACCGTGTTTGCGCGCGAGATTGGTGCGGTGGCCGCGCCCACCGCGGGCCTGCATTTTGATGATGCGTTGCTGGCTGCCCTGCGCGAGCGCGGCGTGCAGTTTGGGCATGTGACGCTGCATGTCGGCGCGGGTACGTTCCAGCCGATGCGGGTGGACGATCTTCAGCAGCACAAGATGCACAGTGAGTGGATCAATGTGGGCGCCGAGCTGGTGCAGCAGGTACGCCACACCCGCGCTGCCGGTGGGCGAGTGATTGCGGTGGGCACCACGGTGCTGCGGGCATTGGAAAGTGCGTTGGTGGATGGCGCGCTGCAGCCGTTTGCCGGGGATACCAGCATTTTCATTTTTCCCGGCTACAGGATCCGCAGCGTGGATGCGTTGATGACCAATTTCCATCTTCCCGAATCCACCCTGCTGATGTTGGTGTCGGCGTTCGCGGGCAAGGACCGGATATTGGCCGCCTACGCGCATGCGGTGCGCGAGCGCTATCGTTTTTTCAGCTATGGCGATGCGATGTTGCTGTGGCCGCAGGAGGCTTCCACATGAGCCGCATGTCCTTCGAACTTCTGAAAACCGATGGCGCCGCCCGTCGCGGCCGCATCACTTTCCCGCGTGGCGTGATCGAAACCCCGGCGTTCATGCCGGTGGGAACCTATGGTTCGGTCAAGGGCGTGTTGCCGCCGCAGATCGAAGACTTGGGCGCGCAGATCATTCTGGGCAACACCTTCCATTTGTTCTTGCGCCCCGGTTTGGATGTGATTGAAGCGCACGGCGGGCTGCACGGGTTTGCGCGCTGGAACAAGCCCATCCTTACCGATTCCGGCGGCTTCCAGGTGTTCTCGTTGGCGCACCGGCGCAAAATCACCGAGGATGGCGTCACCTTCGCTGCGCCTACGGATGGCCGCAAAGTCTTCCTTGGGCCAGAGGAATCCATGCACATTCAAAAGGTGCTTGGCAGCGACATCGTGATGATTTTCGATGAGTGCCCGCCGGTAAACGACAAGGATGGTCAGCCGGTACATCGGCGGGTGATCGAAAAATCAATGCAGCTGTCGCTGCGCTGGGCTGCGCGCAGCAAGCGGGCCCACGAAGGCAATGACGCCGCGCTGTTCGGCATCGTGCAAGGTGGCGTGCATCACGACCTGCGCACCCAGTCTGCGGAGGGTTTGAAGGACATCGGCTTTGACGGTTACGCCATTGGCGGGCTGGCGGTGGGCGAGAGCGAAGCCGAACGCAATGCCATGCTGGAGCACACCGCGCCGCAATTGCCGCAAGACCGGCCACGTTATCTGATGGGCGTGGGCCGGCCCGAGGACTTGGTGGAAGCGGTGGCGCGCGGGGTGGATATGTTTGACTGCGTGATGCCCACCCGTAACGCCCGCAACGGACATTTCTTTACCTCCACGGGTGTGATCCGGGTGCGCAATGCGCAGTACGAACACGATCTGCGCCCGATTGAGGAAGGTTGTGATTGCGTGGCCTGCGCCGGTGGCTATTCGCGCAGCTACCTGCGCCACCTGGACCGCTGCAACGAAATGCTGGCACCGATGCTGGGCACCTTGCACAACCTGCGCTACTACCAGCACCTGATGGCGCAGATGCGTGACGCCATTGCCAACGGAACTTTTACGCAGTTTCGTGAGTCTTTTTACGCAGCGCGCCGTGCCTGAACCCCACACTTTCCCTGCCTGCAGGGAGTGGCAGGGCGGGACATGGCATAATCCCCGGCTGGCCTGAGGCCCGCCTCTTTTGTTTGACTGACCCGGATACGTAATGAACCCGCTCGATTTCCTGATTCCCGTTGCCCATGCCCAAACCGCTGCGCCTGCTGCTGCGCCGGGTGGCATGCTGTCCACCCTGTTGTTTCCGGTCATTCTGATCGCGATCATGTATTTTTTGATGATCCGTCCGCAGATGAAGCGGCAGAAAGAACACCGGGCGATGTTGGACAAGTTGGCCAAGGGTGATGAAGTCATCACCAGCGGTGGCGTTGCCGGTACCGTGGTGGGCATAGGCGAAAATTTCATCAGTGTGGAAGTGGCCAGCGGCGTGCAGTTGAAGCTGCAACGCGGTGCCATCACCAGCGTGCTGCCCAAGGGCACGTTGAAGTCGGCCTGATTCAATCTCCATCCGATTCACCAAGACCGGACGCCCTGGTGGCGCCTAGCAGGATCCTGCAATGCTTGAATTCCCGCGCTGGAAATATGTCCTCATCTTCCTGATTTTGGCGGTCAGCGTGTTGTATGCGCTGCCCAATAAATACCAGAAGGATCCCTCCATCCAGATCACCGCCAACCGTGGCGCGCAGCTTGACGCCGCGTTGACGTCCAAGGTGGTGGCGATGCTGGATAGTGCCCACCTCAAACCCAAGGCCATCGCCAAAGAGGGCGACAACTTGGTGGTGCGAATGGCGTCGCTGGATGATCAGACCCGCGCCAATGATTTGATCCGCGAGCAAGTGGGTGAAAACTACACGGTGGCGCTGAATCTGGCCTCCACCGTGCCGGCATGGCTGACCAAACTGGGCGGCAAGCCCATGGTGCTGGGCTTGGACTTGGTGGGCGGCGTGCACTTTGCGATGCAGGTAGACAAGAAGGCGGCCGTCGACAAGCGTTTTGACGCATTTGCCGATGACATCCGTACCAGCTTGCGCGATGCGCGGGTGGCTTATCGCTCGGTGGAGCGTAATGGCAGCAGCACGCTGCGTGTGGTGCTCAATAGTCCGGGTGATATCGACAAAGCCCACGCGGCCCTCGCCAAGGCGCAGTCCACACTGACCTTTACCGATGATGCCGCGGGTATTTTGGCCACCGTGCCGCAGGCGGAAATGCAACAAATCGCTTCCAGCGCGATCGAGCAAAACCTGACCACCTTGCGCAATCGTGTCAACGAACTCGGTGTGGCTGAACCCATTATCCAGCGTCAGGGCGAAGATCGCATCGTGGTCGAATTGCCCGGCGTGCAGGACACCGCCGAAGCCAAACGCATGATTGGTGCCACCGCCACCTTGGAATATCGCGCGGTGGTGGATGGCAATGCAGGGGAGGCCGAGCAAAGTGGCCGCATCCCGCCGGAAGCCAAGCTTTATCATGACCGCGCTGGTCGCCCGGTGCTGCTGAACAAGCGCGTCATCGCCACCGGTGACCAAATGGTGACCGCCAGCGCCAGCACCGATCAGAACGGCATGCCTGCGGTGAGCGTGACCTTGAACGGCGTGGGTGGGCAGCGCATGTTCGACTTCACCAGCGGCAATGTGGGCAAGCCGATGGCGGTGGTGTACACCGAGCGCATTCCGCAAGTGACGATGGTCGATGGCAAGGAAGTGCGCAGCTTCAAGGTCAAGGAAGAAGTGATTTCGGTGGCCAACATCAGTGGCGTGTTTGGCAAGCAATTCCAGACCACCGGATTGGAACGCACCGAGGCCGATAACCTGTCCAAGCTGTTGCGTGCCGGTTCGCTGGCCGCGCCGATGGACTTTGTCGAGGAGTACGTGATTGGCCCCAGCCTGGGTGCCGAAAACGTGGCACGCGGGATCAAGGCGGTGGTGTTCTCGTTCCTGTTCACGCTGGTGTTCTTCGGCATTTACTACCGGATGTTTGGTTTGATNACATCGGTGGCGTTGTTGTTCAACCTGCTGATCGTGGTGGCGGTGATGTCGATGTTTGGTGCCACCATGACTCTGCCCGGGTTTGCCGGGTTGGCGTTGTCGGTGGGCTTGTCGGTGGACGCCAACGTGCTGATCAACGAGCGCATCCGCGAAGAATTGCGTTTGGGCTTGCCGCCTAAATCGGCGATTGCCGAGGGTTACGAACGCGCATCGCACACCATCATGGACGCCAACTTGACCGGCTTGATCGTGGGTGTGGCGCTGTATGCGTTCGGTACCGGGCCGCTGAAGGGCTTCGCCCTGACCATGATCATCGGCATCTTTGCCTCGATGTTCACCGCAATTACCGTGTCGCGTGCACTGGCCAGTTTGATCTACGGCCGCCGCAAGAAGCTCACCTCCGTGGCGATCTGACCGGGAAGGAATGACCGAATGAAACTGTTTCCGCTGCACCTTATCCCCAACGACACCACGATTGACTTCATGCGCCACCGCCGTCCGGTGCTGGCCTTGATGCTGGTGTTGCTGGTGGCCTCCATCGCGATCATCGGCCTGAAGGGCTTCAACTACGCGTTGGAGTTCACCGGCGGCACCATGGTGCGTACCCATTTCGCCAAACCCATCCACGTGGAAGATGTGCGTGACCGCCTGACCAAGGCCGGTATCCACAATGCACAGGTGCAAAGCGTGGGCAGCGGCAGCGATGTGATGATTCGCCTGCAACCCGATGCCGAACACAACAACGCCGCCGACGCCGCACAAAAAGTGTCGGCACAGGTGTTGGCCGCAGTGAATACGCCAGAGAATGCAGCCACCGTGCAGCCTGGCGAGTTCGTCGGCCCGCAGGTGGGCCGTGACCTGGCAATGAACGGTGTCTATGCCACCTTGTTCATGCTGGTGGGGTTCCTGATCTACATCGCCGCACGCTTTGAATGGAAGTTTGCGATGGTGGCCATCATCACCGCGTTCTTCGACTTGATCCTGACGATTGCCTACATGTCGATGCTGGGCCGCGAGTTTGACCTGACCGTGCTGGCCGGCATGCTGTCGGTGATGGGTTTTGCCATCAACGACATCATCGTGGTGTTCGATCGCGTGCGTGAAAATTTCCGTAGTCTGCGGGTGGATTCGCTGGAAGTGCTGAATCGCTCGATCAACCAGACCCTGTCACGCACGATCATTACTGCGGTGATGTTCTTCCTGTCGGCGATGGCGCTGTACATGTACGGCGGCGAATCAATGGAAGGTTTGGCCGAAACCCATATGATCGGTGCCGTCATCGTGGTGGTGTCGTCGGTGATCGTGGCGGTGCCGATGCTGACCATCGGGCCGTTCAAGGTGGTCAAGCAGGACTTGATGCCGAAAGCCAAAGATCACGCCGAGCTGGCACGCCGGCCGTAATCGGTGCCGCAATGAGGCACAAAAAACCCGCGCAGCTGCGCGGGTTTTTTGTGGGTCAAATCGAAAGCAATCGGTTATGCGCAGGCCGCCGCAAACCCCGACTGCATAATCACTTTCTGCAATTCGGNAGACAATTTCTGATTGCCGGCCAGCAGTGCGCGGCCATGAATGCCGCGGGTATCCATGGGCCCGGTGGCGGCACCCTTGAAGTCGCAGACGCGGCCGCCAGCTTCGCGCACCAGCAGCGCACCGGCGGCGATGTCCCACGGCTTCACGCCCGATTCGAAATAGCCATCAAAGCGGCCACAGGCCACATACGCCAAGTCCAGCGCCGCCGAACCGGTGCGGCGAACGTCTTCAATGCTGCGCAGCAGCTCGCGCACGCATTCCAGTTGCGCCGGTGCGCGCTCGCGCTCACGCGGCGGAAAGCCGGTGGCCAGCATCGCACCATTCAGATCCTTGCGCTCGGATACGCGTACGCGACGGTCATTGAGCACTGTGCCGCTGCCCTTGCTGGCGGTAAACAATTCATTGCGCAGCGGGTCGAAGATCACTGCATGCTGCGGCTCGCCGTTTTCAACCAAGGCGATCGACACGCACCAGTGCGGGATGCCATGCAAATAGTTGCTGGTGCCATCCAGGGGGTCGATCACGAACAAACTGCCGCCGTTCTTGCCTTGCTTGCCACCTTCCTCACCCAGAAATGCGGCATCCGGATAGGCGCGGCGCAGCTCCTTGATGACGGCTTGCTCGGCCTGTTCATCGACGTCGCTGGCGTAATCCATGCGATCTTTCTCGATCACATTGATCGCATCCAACTTGTTCATGTTGCGCAACAACACGCCGCCAGCTGCACGTGCAGCCTTGACCATGACAGTGACAACGGGTTTTTGCATGGAAAAGCGCCTCGCAGGTGTGAGGTGAATGGGCAACGGCGGAAAAGAGCATTCCGGCGCACAGACCGGTGCGCAAAGTTTACCATTTGCACATGAATGATCTGCATGCAGTGAACACGATATTGGCTGACCACCTGCGCATTGTGCTGGTGGGCACCCAGCATCCCGGCAATATCGGTGCTGCGGCGCGTGCGATGAAGACCATGGGGCTGTCGAAATTGGTGCTGGTAGCCCCCGAGAAGGCACCGGATCGGGATACCCTGGCGATGGCGGCAGGGGCCGATGACCTGGTGGAGCGTGCGTCCGTCTTTGCCAGTTTGGCCGAAGCGGTGGCCGATTGCCGGTGGGTGTTGGGGGCCACGGCGCGCAACCGGCGCATTCAATTGGAGCCGCTGCACCCGCGCGATGCCGCGCAGCGCGCGCTGGTGGCGGCAGCTGCAGGCCCAGTGGCCTTGGTGTTCGGGCGCGAACGTACCGGGCTGGACAATGCAGAGCTGCAGCTTTGCCACGCCGCAGTGCATATCCCTTCGGACCCGGCGTTCAGCTCGCTCAATCTGGCGGCCGCGGTACAGGTGCTCAGCTACGAGCTGCGCTGCGCGCTGCTGGGCGATGCCGGCAGCGCCGGCCAAAGCCGCACCCCGCCGCCCACTGCCGAGGTGGCGGCGCACGCCGAACTGGAGGGGCTATTCGCGCAATTGGCCGACACATTGGATCAAATCGATTTTCACAAAGGGCGCGCACCGGATTCTGCGATGCGCAAATTGCGGCGCCTGTACCTNCGCGCCAATCTGGACAGCGCTGATGTGCGCCTGCTGCGAGGCGTGTTGGCTGACACCCAACGGATGGCCCGAATTGCGGGTGAGGCTTCCGTTGACAAGAAAATCCGGTAGCCTCCGACAACCGCCATCAGAACATGACACCCTGACATCATGCGTCGCCTGTTTTCCGCATTGCTCAGTCTGCTGTGCCTGTTGTCATGGCTGCCGGCAGCCCATGCGCAACAATCCAACTTGCAGGCGGATGATGGTGTGCTGGTATTGGGGCGGGTCAGTGATGACCCCAAGGCCCACTACGACCAGCTCAAGCCGCTGTTGGATTACGTGATACCNCGCATGGCTTCGGTGGGCATTCGCAGTGGNCGNATCCTGATGGCCAGAGATCCGCAGCAAATGGCCAGTTATCTGCGTCGTGGGCGGGTGGATTGGATCAATGAAACCGCGGGCAATGCTGCGATCCTCGAGCAGCGTGGGGTGGCACATGCGTTCTTGATTACCGAACGAGAGGGCGCGGTGCGCTACCACACGGTATTTTTCGTGCGCCGCGATAGTCCTATCCAGACTCTCAAAGACTTGGCCGGGCATAGCATTGCGTTTCAAAATCCGTATTCGACAAGTGCTTACTTTCTACCGGCGGCGCAATTATTGAGTGATGGTTTGGCACTGGAGCTGCTGCTCTCGCCGATGGACAAGCCAGCATCGGATCGGGTCGGGTATGTATTTGCGCGTACCGAGTTGAACATCACCACGTGGGTACATAAGCGTCTGGTGGATGTGGGCGTGCTGAGCAATCTGGATTGGATCAACCCGACACGAATGCCGCCCACTTTCGCCCAGGATTTTCGGGTGATCGGGCGTACTCCGGATGTGCCGCGTGCGCTGATGCTGACGCGTACCGGGCTAGCCCCCAATGTGCAGGCGCGGCTGCAGGAGGTATTGATGGAGGCTGCACGCGATCCCGACGCCGGCGAAGCACTGCGCCGATTCATGAAAACAGCGCATTTCGTACCGATAACGGATACCGACAAGCAAGTGTTGCAGCAGCTCGGGCGGGATGTGCGTCGGGTCAACACGGAGGTTGAATGAAGCGTCCGCAGTTGAGCCTGCAAGCACGGTTTCAGATTGTGATTCTGGGGGTTCTGGCACTGGTGCTGATGTTGACAGCGCTGTTATGGCATCGCCTGCAGGTGATCCAGAACGAGGCCATCAAGATCACCAAGCAAAGCACACACAAATTGCTGGAAGAGCAGTTGCGCAGCAGTGGTGAGGCACAGGCCAGTCAATTGGCCGATGCCTTGACCAACCCGCTGTATTACTTCGATCTGGATGCGGTGGGTACCTTGGCACGCGGTACCTTGCGTTCATCAGATGTGGAATATGTGCTGGTGTATGACGCGCAAGGCCGCATTCTGCATGATGGCTCCGGGGATATTGCAGCATTTGGCAAACCGATGAATGACGCGTTGGCGCCAGAAATCATGGCGGCGTCCGGGTCGCATACGCGTTTTTTGGCCAATGTGCTGGATGTGTCGGCACCTATCCGTATTGGTGACGAATCTTTGGGGGGCGTGCGGATTGGCTATTCGACGGCGCGCACCAATCACGCGGAAGAGCAGTCGCTGCTCGCATTGCGGGCCAGATTTGATGAGGTGAATCAGCGCAGCCTGACCTGGCTGCTCGTGTTGTGCGCGATGTTGGCCACCTTTGCGCTTTTNGTGGCGATGTTGTTGCAGCGGCTGCTGCTGCGGCCGCTGAACCTGTTGGGTGATGCCGTGCGTCAGACCGAAGCCGGCGATTTTTCTTCTCCCATTGCCGAGAGCAAGCGTGCCGATGAAATTGGTGATCTGATTCGTGCGGTGGGGCGCATGCGTGAAAGCCTGAACAGGCATGACCGCGACATTCGGCGGGTGGCCTACAGCGACGCCTTGACCGGAATGGCCAATCGGCTGGCGTTCCGTGAGTCGTTGGAAAATCGCTTGCGTGCCTTGCAGGGGGTTGGACAGCAATTGGCCTTGCTGTTTGCGGATCTGGATGATTTCAAACGCATTAATGACACGCTTGGCCACGAGGCAGGCGATGAAGTGTTGCAGCAGGTGGCTTTGCGTATCGAACAAGCCGTGCAATCAATCACCGGCGCTGACATCTTGGTAGCGCGATTTGGCGGCGATGAATTCGTGCTTTTGCTGCAATTGGCCGAGGGTATGAGTGATGGCAGCGTGCGCGAGAAGTCGATTCAGTTGGCTGAAGCACTGGTTGCTACTTTGGGCGAGCCGATGCTGTTGCATGGGCGTCAAGTCTTGCTGGGTGTCTCGGTCGGCGTAGCGGTGTTCCCGGAGGATGCCGCTACCGTGTCCAGCCTGTTGAAAAATGGCGATATCGCAATGTATCAGGCCAAAGTGGCCGGCAAGAATTGCTACCGTTTCTACAGTCGGGCGATGGACTTGGCGGTGGAGCGGCGGGTGCGGATGGAGCACGATTTGCGCGGTGCCTGGGAGCGTGGCGAGTTGAGTCTGGCCTATCAGCCGATTTACCGTACTCGCGACAAGGTGTTGGTGGGGGCAGAATCTTTGTTGCGATGGAATCATCCCGCGGAAGGCGTGATCGCGCCTTCACTGTTCATTGATGTCGCCGAGCAGTGTGGCTTGATCGAGCAGATTGGTGTGCAAGTGCTGCTATGTGCCTGCCAGGAAGCGGCCAGTTGGCCGGTACCGCAAGGTGCGGGTGAGCCGCCATTCATTTCGGTTAACGTATCGGCGCGGCAGTTGCGTAGCGGGGACCTGATCGGGCAAGTGATCAACGCGCTGGAGCAAACCGGCTTGGCAGCCGAGCGTTTGCATTTGGAGTTGACCGAAACCGCTGTGATCAGCGACGAGGCGCACGCGACCGAGCTGCTGGGGCAGTTGCGGCAGTTGGGTGTGCGGGTATGGCTGGATGATTTTGGCACCGGCTTTTCCAGCTTGAGTCATTTGCGGCGGGTGCAGGTGGACGGGCTGAAGATCGACCGCAGTTTCATTTCGGATCTGTTGCGTGACCCGGATGATCTGGTGTTGACCAGCGCGATCATCGCGATGGCCCACTCGATGGGGGTCACCGTGGTGGCCGAAGGTGTGGAACGGCAGGGACAATTTGATCTGCTGCGCGAGCGCGACTGCGACCTGGTGCAGGGCTTCTGGCTGGGCTATCCATTGGAGCCGCAGCAATTTGTCGATCTGTTGGGTTGATGCGCGCCGCCGGGCCGGCAGGGTGTGGCGGTCGCGAGAGCCTAGCCCAAGCCTTCACCGGGCAGTGGGTCGATGCGTTGCAGCAGCAGTTTGTCGATGCGCGGGCCATCCAGATCCACGACTTCAATCCGCCATGCGCCGATCCGGAAATGTTCGCCCACCCGCGGGATGCGGCCTAATTGGGCAATCACCATGCCGGCCGCAGTGCGATATTCCAGCTCGTCAGCATCGGCCAAACGCTCGCCAGTCAGTTCGCGCAATTCCTGTACATGCAGACCGCCATCAACCAAGAGTGAGCCATCCTCGCGGGTCACCACCAGCGCTTCGTCGGTATCGGCCTCGGTGCCGGTTTGCAGCCGCCCGATCACAGCATCCACGATGTCGCTAATCGTCACCATGCCCTGAATATCACCGTATTCGTCTACCACTAGGGCCAGGGATTGTTGTTCTTCACGCAGGATTTCCAACAGTTTCATGGCATGGGTGGATTCGGAAACGAATACTGCCGGGCGCAAATCATTGAACAAGTCAGGATGCGGCTTGCCCAATTCATCCAGCAGGGTTTTGACTTCCAAAATGCCGGCCACGTCACTGTCATCGCCACGATAGACGGGGTAGCGCGAAAACGCGCCGTCCTGCATTGCGGCCAGGTTCTCGGCCAGGCTGGCCGAGGCATCCAGCCAGGTGATGCGGGTGCGCGGGGTCATCAGGCTATCCGCGGTGCGATCACCCAGCCGCATCACTCGATTCAGCATGTTGCGCTCGTCAAGGTCGATCACGCCTTGCTCATGGCCTTCACTGACCAGTAGTTGGATCTCCTCTTCGGTCACTTGCGCGTTGTCCCCACTGCCCACGCGCATCAATTGCAGCAAGCCGCGCACGGTGGCACTGAGTAGCCACACCACCGGGCTGGCGAGCCGCGAGAGCCAGTGCATGGGTAACGCAGCTGCGGCAGCCACCCGTTCGGGGGCCAGCAAGGCCAGCCGCTTGGGCAGTAGTTCACCCAGTACGATACTGAGATAGGTNATCAGGCTGACCGCCAGCACCTTGCCCAGCGTGCCTGCGTATTCACCCAATGCCGGCGCATGGGTGGCTAGCCATGCGCCGATGAGGCTGCCGATCGCCTCGCCACCCAACATGCCGGTGACAATGGTGATCAGGGTCAGGCCTACTTGTACGGTGGACAGGAAGCGCTCGGGGTGCTCGGCCAGTTCCAGCGCTTTGCGGGCGCCACGGCTGCTGCTGGCATTCTGCTTCAAACGAGCCTTGCGCGAGGTGACCACGGCCATTTCCGATAGCGCGAAAAAGCCGTTCAGCAAGATCAGGGCGAAAACGATGAGTAATAGTTCCAGCACGGGGGGTCACCAGGTGCAGGCGAACAGGAGATGGGGGCATGCGGCCAACACGCACGGCACCTGTGCGGTGCGGCGATGGATGGCTGGCGGCGGAAGGTAATGTGCGTCCATGGGNTGCGCCGGAGCGCGAACGCATCATAGCAGGGCAGGGTGCGATACGCGGAAGCAGCACAAGCCGTCATCTAGCCGTCATAATTGCGCACTATTGTTGCAATATTCCTGACATCTGGCGGTTTCCCATGTTCTCCCTGCAAACTATTTTTGGCTCCGGTACCCAGTTCTATGCACTGCTGGACGATGCCGCTGCCGCAGCCCTGGATAGCGCCAAAGCGCTGCACGCAATGATGAAAGAGGCCGACCGCCAGCCGGCACTGGATGCTTTCAAGTTGGCNCGNCTGCGTGAGCGCGCGGCTGCCGACAAGCTCAGCAAGGCGCTGGTGGATAGCTATATCACCCCGTTCGANCGNGAAGACATCGAAGCGCTGGGCTCGGCCCTGCACAAAATNCCCAAGCAAATTGAAAAATTTGCCGACCGCTACGCACTGGCCACCGCGCATCTTGCGCACATCGACTTTGCGCCACGCGCCGCGATGCTGGAGCAAGCGGCGGAAGTGGTCGTGAAAATGGTGGATGAGCTGGAACATATGAATTTGGACCGGATGACGGCACTCAACGAGAAGCTGCGTTCGATCGAGAACGAAGCCGATCGCCTGATGCTGGAGCTGTACCGCGAGATCTATTCGGGCAAGTTGGACAGCNTGCAGATGTTCCTGCTCAAGGAGTTCTTCGAGATTCTGGAAAAAGCCATCGACCGCTGCCGCGANGCCGGTGTGGTGGCCTACCAGATCGTGNTGAAGAATTCGTGACGGAGCCAGCACCATGCTGACCCTCGTCTTAGTGGTGATCGTGGCCGCGTTGGCTTTCGAGTTCATCAACGGTTTCCACGACACCGCCAACTCCATTGCTGCGTCGGTGGCCACCAAGGTGCTTACGCCTGGTCAGGCGGTCATCCTGGCGGCCGTGACCAACATGCTGGGTGCGCTGACCGGGACGGCGGTGGCGGCCACCATAGCCACTGGTATCGTCAACACCGGAGTGGTGGATGCGTCCTCGCAATTGGTGTTGAGTGCATTGCTTGGTGCAATNGTGTGGAACCTGCTGACGTGGTGGTTTGGGCTGCCGTCATCGTCCTCGCATGCCTTGATTGGTGGCTTGTGCGGCGCCGCATTGTCGGCCTCGCACATGAACTTGAATTCCCTGATCTGGATTCAAAGCGCGGCCGACTGGACCAAAAGCAAGGGTCTGGTGTGGAAAGTGATGGTGCCGATGGTGACCTCGCCGCTGGTCGGGTTCTTGCTGGGGGTGTTGTTGATGACCCTGCTGTGGGGCTTGATTTTCGGCATGGAGCGTGCGGGTGGTGTGCTCAAGCGCATGGCGCGCCCACGTTGGATCAATGCCAGCTTCGGCAAGTTGCAAATCGCGTCGGCTGCCTACATGGGCTATGCACACGGGCATAACGATGCGCAGAAGACCATGGGCGTGATTGCATTGACCTTGGTCGGTGCCGAAGCCAGTGGTGCCTTGAAGGGTTTGCCAGGCTGGTTGTCCTTCATGCATCCGGCGCATTCGTCGGGCACCGATGTGGCGACGTGGATCGTGGTTACCTGCGCACTGGTAATGGCGGCGGGCACCGCATCGGGTGGCTGGCGCATCATCAAGACGTTGGGTCACAAGATGGTCAAGCTGCACCCGCTGGACGGGTTTGCCGTAGATACCAGTTCGGCCACGGTATTGATGGCGGCGGCGCATTTCGGCATGCCGGTCTCCACCACGCATACCGTGTCTACCGCGATCATGGGCGTGGGCTTTGCCAAGAATCCGCGCAAGCTGAAGCTGGGCACGATCGAGCGCATCGTCTGGGCGTGGATCCTCACCATTCCCGCATCCGGTGCCGTCTCTTATGGGGTCTATCAACTGTTGCGGCTGTGTGGATGGGCGTAAGCCTTGCCGGCACTGATGCAACAAAAAAACGCCGGCCCCGATGCCGGCGTTTTTGCGCAATACGTTGGTACAGAAAGGGTTACAGCAAATCACCGCCAGCCGACATGCGGTGTTCCATTTCATCCCCGGTGCCGCCAATTTCCAGCACCAGACGGTCAATCTCGGACGCGGTCAGGGTGTCGTAGGGGCGGTTTTCGCACAGGTGCAGATAGGGCACGCCATCGAGTTCGCTGATGGCCAGATANCCCACCCGGCTATCCCAGTTGAAGCGTAGTGCACGCCGTGCGTCCAGCCCGGTGATCGGGGCCAGCGCAGTACTGATGCGCAGATAGTCGCGGCCATCGTCATCCTGCATTTCCGCTAGAAAGATCGCTTGATGCCGTTTGCCGTGTGCCAGCGACAGTTCAACACAAGCCACAAAAGGTTCTTGCACACTCAACTTGTAGCCAGCGGCGACCAGGTGGCGGCGAATTTGTTCGAAATTTTTCATATCCAATTCTGCGTCCTGCGAATGGAGCAAGCGGCTATGCTAACCCGACCATGTTACCCACCGCATCGCCCCCGACCTCAGAGCAGCGAATTTTGGCGGCGGTCCGTGCGCTGCCCTACGGGCAAGTGGCCGGCTATGGTGCGATTGCGCGGCGTGCCGGGTTGCCAGGGCGGGCGCGGATGGTGGCGCGGATTTTGGGCCACAACAACGATCCTGATCTGCCGTGGCATCGGGTGCTGCGCTCCGATGGCCGCATCGCGTTTCCAGCCGGCTCCTCCGGCTGGGAAGAGCAGATTCGCCGCTTGCACGCCGAAGGCGTGCAAGTGAATAACGGCAAGGTATGCATGCCGCTAGCGGAGGATACTTTGGATGCGGCATTCTGGGCCCCGCGCTGAACCGTTATGATGCACCGCAACGCAACTGGATCGACGCACGGATGCCGTTCAACCTCCCCCGTATCACGCAAGCCCTGCTGATTGCCAATCTGCTGGGGTTTGCCCTGCAGTATTTTCTTGGCAACGAGGCCATGTTGTCGTTAATGCTGTGGCCGTGGGCCGATGGCGTATACGACCCGGCAACCAGTGCGCCTGCATTTATGCCATGGCAGCTGCTCAGCTACGCCTTTCTGCATGGCGGCTTCATGCATTTGGCATTCAATATGCTGGCGTTGGTGATGTTTGGCGCACCTCTGGAATACACCTGGGGCCAGCGCCGTTTTCTGACCTATTACACCGTGTGCGTGCTGGGTGCCGGGTTGTGCCAGTTGCTGGTGGGTTCGTATGCCGTGGCGCAGGGCGGTGACCCGTACCCCACCATCGGTGCCTCCGGTGGAGTGTTTGGCCTGCTGCTGGCCTATGGCATGTTGTTCCCTAATCAGCGGGTGATGTTGTTGTTCCCGCCGATCCCGATGAAGGCGCGCACCTTGGTCATAGTGTATGGACTGTTCGAGCTGGGCGTGGGTATTACCGGCCTGCAACCTGGCGTCGCGCATTTCGCCCATCTCGGCGGGATGCTGTTTGGCTGGTTGCTGATCCGTCACTGGCGCGGNCAACCGCCGTTTGGGGGAAGTGGGCGCAAGGGGCCTCGAATCCGCATNGTGCGGTGAGTGCTGCCGAGCCCAAATCATCAAAATGAAGCCGAGTTGTACTGCCGGAGGCGCACTTTTTCCGGATGGGTGGCGGCAAAGGCGATCACCGCGTACAGGCCGACCGGGTCGCGATCGGCAACGATTTCGCCCCAGCCGCGGTATGAGCGTGGGTGAATTCGACGCAAGTCCAATGTCGCGTTGCAAGTTTCGCATCGGCACGCGCACAAGTGGTTGATGTACAACGGCTGCAACCCCGCATATGGGCGGAAGCCGCAAAAGAAAACGCCCAACCGAGAACAGTTGGGCGTTGGATATTGGTGGCGGAACACGGAACTGAACCCGCGTCCGTAATCTGAACAGGAGTCCGTCCGCAAGTCTCCAGTCCCGATTTTGGATCATTTGGCCGTTTTGACGGATATTCGCCAGATCAGGAGGACAACCAGAGGCGATGCGTTCGACGTGGGCAATCGGTAGCCAGTCGCCATCCGAGCCCTCGTACAGGATGGCAACAATCGTAGGCAATGCATTTGCATTGACACGGCAAGGCGATTGCATTACCATGCAAGTCATCTACCCCTTTTTGACCGGAGAGCGCCATGGCTGCCACCCTCGAAGTCGAATCCACGCTGACCGATCGCTACCAGACCACGGTACCGGAAACCGTACGCCGCGCCCTCCAGCTGGGCAAGCGCGACAAGATCCACTACACCATTCGCCCTGGCGGCGAGGTCGTGCTGTCGCGCGCCGAGCCCACTGAGGAATACGACCCGGTGCTTGGGTCTTTCCTCGGCTTCCTTGCTCGCGACATCGCCAGCCATCCAGAGCGCCTGCAGGCCATTGATGCCGGTTTCGTGCAGCGCCTCCAGTCGCTGACCGGTGGCATCGAAGTCGATCTTGACGCCGCCCTGTCGGCAGACGATGAATGAGCGCAGGGAAGCCCGAGCCTCTGGTCATTCATGGCTGGACGGTCTTTGCCCATCCACTGTTCCTCGCACAGATTGAAGCGCTGGTGCGGCAGCTCGAGAGCCTGAAGCAGAAGGACCCTGTCGGGTACGTGAAAAAGAACGCCAGCAAACGGCTGGCCGCGATCACCAAGCTGGCGTTCGATGTCATCCCGCAAGATCCGACGCGACCGGAGTACCGCCAGGGTGGGACGCTCGGTGACGATCACAAGCACTGGTTCCGGGCCAAGTTCTTCCAGCAGTACCGACTGTTCTTCCGCTACCACGCCCCGAGCAAGGTGATCGTCTACGCCTGGGTGAATGACGAAGACACCAAACGCGCCTACGAAAGCAGCGACGACGCCTACCGGGTGTTCCGCAAGATGCTGGAAAGCGGGCATCCGCCCGATGACTGGAACCAGCTCCTGGTTGAGGCGCAGAAGGAATCGCAGCGGATGCAGGAATCATTGGCCAGGGCAACAGCGGCGCAGCGATAACAGCACACGGCATTCTGCTTGCGGCGAATCCGCTATCCAATCTCCGCAAAAACTGCGGTGAATAGTCGGCGTCTCGATATCGCTTGGCTCGCGGGCGGAACGGAGGGCAACCGGGGATGTTCCTGCCAGGCCACAGGAGCCCGGTCGCACACGCAGAATGTGCGGGAACCCCGCGTGTCATGCGGGAAGCACAAATGAAAACGCCCAACCGAGAACAGTTGGGCGCTGAATTTTGGTGGAGCCAGGGAGGATCGAACTCCCGACCTCGTCATTGCGAACGACGCGCTCTCCCAGCTGAGCTATGGCCCCAAAAGGTTTCGCCAAGTTTAGTGAGTTGCTGCGAGTGCTGCAAGCAATGCTGGAACTTAAAGGCACGGCGGATGGGGGCGGACGTTAAACTAGCGGTTTTCCGTATCCCCGGAGCCCCCACCGTGATCAAGCCACGTACCCCGCCAGGGGTGATGGAACTGTTGCCCCGCGACCAGATCGCGTTCCAGCGCATGCTGGACACGATTCGCCAGACCTTCGAGCGTTTTGGNTTNCTGCCGGTGGAGACGCCGGTGATGGAGTTGTCGGAGGTGTTGCTGACCAAATCCGGCGGCGAAACCGAGCGCCAGGTNTATTTCGTGCAATCCACCGGCGCGCTCGACCGTGCCGCGGANGGGTTGCCCGAGCTGGCCCTGCGCTTCGATCTGACCGTGCCNCTGGCGCGCTATGTGGCCGAGCACGAGCGCGAATTGGCNTTTCCGTTCCGCCGCTACCAGATGCAGCGCGTGTATCGCGGCGAGCGGGCGCAGCGCGGGCGGTTTCGCGAGTTCTACCAATGCGATATCGACGTGATCGGCAAGGATGAGCTGTCGCCACGGTTTGATGCCGAAATTCCGGCGGTCATCGCGGCGGTATTCGAGCGATTGGCCATCGGTGAGTTCACCATCCAGTTCAACCATCGCAAGTTGCTGCGCGGGTATTTCGAAGGAGTGGGCATTGAAGGCGAGGCGCAATTGTTGGTGCTGCGCGAGCTGGACAAGCTCGACAAGCGCGGTGTCGATGCTGTGCGTGAAACGCTGGCAGGCGAGGGTTTTGCGCTGGCGTCGGAGGTGATCGACAAATTGATGGCATTCTCGCAGGTGCGGTCCAGCAGTCATGCGGATGCCTTGGCCAAGCTGGATGCGTTGGGCAGCGGCACACCGTTGTTCGAAGAGGGGCGCGAGGCCTTGCGCGGGATCTTGTCGCAGCTGCACGCCTTAGGCGTGAACGAGTCGCGTTATGCATTGAATCTGTCGATCGCACGCGGGCTGGATTACTACACCGGCGTGGTGTACGAAACCACCCTCGATGCATATCCACAGATCGGTTCGATCTGCTCGGGCGGGCGCTACGACAACTTGGCCAGTCATTACAGCAAGTCGAAATTGCCGGGTGTGGGGATTTCGATTGGCCTGACCCGGCTGTTCTATCAGCTGCGCGAGGCCGGGTTGGTGGGCACTGCAGACAGTTCGGTCGATGTTCTGATGGCGTTGCTGGATGATGCCGGACTGGATCACGCACTGGCGCTGTCGCAGCGATTGCGTGCGGCGGGGTTGAACGTGGAAACCCAGCTCGAGCCGCGCAAGTTGGCCAAGCAAATGCAGTATGCCGACAAGGCCGGCATCCGCTTTGTGGTGATGCGTGGCGATGCTGAGGCCGCGCGCGGGGTGGTTGCGGTAAAAGACCTGCGCCGTGGTGAGCAATTTGAGGTGGTCGAAGCCGAACTGGCGGCGGCCTTGTTGGTGGAGCGTGAGCAGCTGCGTGGCGCTGCAGGGACGAGGTATGAATGATGTAATCAGGTTGGATGGCCTGTCGCTGACGCGTACGCAGTTGGTAGCAGTGGCGCATGGCGCAGCAGTGGCGCTGGATGCCGCAGCTTTGGTGCGGGTGGCGCGCGCGGCCGATTTCCTGGCGGCGCAAGTGGACAAGCAGGAGCCGATCTATGGCGTGTCCACCGGCTTTGGCAGCAATGCCGACAAGCTGCTGGGCGCGCATCGCCTGCGCGATGAATTGCCGGGTGCGGTGAAGTCCGGGCAATCGCCGCATATCGAATTGCAGCGCAATCTGATCATCACCCATGCCGTGTGCGTGGGNGAACCGTTTGCGCCGGAGGTGGTGCGGGCGATGTTGTGCATTCGCATCAANACNTTGTTGCGCGGGCATTCCGGCATTCGCGTGCAAACCCTGCAAGCGCTGGCCAATCTGCTCAATGCCGGCATCGTGCCGGTGGTGCCGCAGCTGGGCTCGGTGGGTGCATCCGGTGATCTTGCGCCGCTCTCGCACTTGGCTATCGTGTTGTTGGGCGGGGGCGAGGCGTTCGTCGATGGCGTGCGCATGCCCGGTGCCGAGGCGCTCGCGCGCAAGCAGTTGCAGCCGGTGGAGTTGTCGTACAAGGAAGGCTTGGCGCTGAACAACGGCACCGCACAAATGTTGGCCACCGGTGTGCTGGCGTTGCAGCAGTTGGAAGATTTGCTGGATACCGCAGATCTTGCTGCCGCGATGACCATTGATGCGTTTTCCGGCCGCTTGGGCGCGTTCGCGCCGGAAGTCCACGCACTGCGCCCGCATCCGGGGCAGGTGAAGGTGGCGGCCAATCTGCTGCGCTTGTTGGAAGGCTCCACCCTGTCCGATATCGCCTATCACCTGGTGCCGAAGTTCCGCCAATGGTTGCCCGACAGTTGGAATACCGAGCAGCAACAGGCGCTCAATTTCGATATCGGCTGGGATTGGGTGCCACTGTCGCAGCGTCACGGCCGCGAGAAGTTCTATCAACGCTTCCTGCCGTTCCGTGGTGGCAAGAAACACCAGCCGCAGGATAGCTATTCACTGCGCTGCATCCCGCAGGTACACGGTGCCGTGCGTGATGCGCTGGAGCAAGCCAAGCGCGTGCTGGAGATCGAGCTCAATGCGCTGACCGATAACCCGCTGGTGTTCCCCGACAAGATCGATGCCAAGCATGTGGAAGAGCAGGTGATTTCCGCCGGTCACTTCCACGGCATGCCGTTGGCGCTGGCGATGAGTTATGTGAAAGCCGCCATCCCGGTATTGGCTTCGATCAGCGAACGCCGCCTCAACAAACTGGTGGATCCGTCCACCAATGATGGCTTGCCCGCATTCCTGATCGGCAACGAAGACGGCACCGAGTCGGGGCACATGATCGTGCAGTACACCGCAGCAGCCATCGTCAATGATCTGGCCAGCCGAGCGATGCCGGCCTCGGTGTACTCCATCCCCACCAGTGCCAACGCCGAAGACCATGTGTCGATGGGTGCCAACGAAGCACGCCATGTGCTGGCGATGGTGGGAGATCTGGGCAAGGTATTGGCGCTGGAGCTGTACACCGCCGCGCAAGCACTGGACCTGCGTCGCGGCATGATCAACGCCGCCCGCGATTTGGCCAAGCAGTCCGATGCGGAAAGCTTCGCCAGCAAAGTCGCCGGCGGGCCGCTGCCGGAAGGCGCAGACCGCGCCGTGTTTTTGAGCGAAGTAAATGCACTGCGCGAGCAGCTGGCGCGGGCCGCCGAATTCCGGCCGGGCAGGGCCGTGGCCGCCGCCCACGCCGCGATTCGCTCCCGCATTGCCTATCTCGACCGGGATCGTGCACTCGATGGTGAAGTGGCTACGGCAATCGCGATGGTGCTGGATGGCAGCATCCTGGATGCAGTGCGCAACAGCTGATTGCGATTCCGCATGGCAGGCCCACATGACCGTCCCCTGATGTTCAGGGGGCGGTTTTCTTTTGCCTCATTTCCCTGCTGTGGGCTTGAATGGTGGCTGTCAGGGCCAATCCAGACAGCGATTTGCACGACGTCATTATCGTTGACATCAGGGCGGCATTGCATTAATGTAATAACGTGTTATTACATTAATGCGTTAAAGTGATAACGTGCTAAGACTCTTTCCTGCCCGGTGAAATCACCATGAAGCAACGTCCCGAACCCTTGCCGAAGTACGACGCCGCTGTTGCCATCGGAGCGCTGGCCCATGTGCTGTCGAAGCTGAAAGGGGCGGCAGAGGTGCAGGCATTTCTGGAGGATCTGTGTACGCCGGCAGAGCTGGAAGCGATGGGCGACCGCTGGAGGGTGGTGCCGCATTTGCTGAAAGGCGAGCCCTATCGCGACATCCATGACAGCACCAAGGTCAGCGTCACCACGATTGGCCGGGTAGCGCGTTGCATCGAGCGCGGCGCGGGTGGCTATCAAGCCGCCGCACGCCGTCTGCAACTGCCCGCTGTTTCCAACACCAACTGAAGTCATTCCCATGAGTCCTGTCGCCAATTCCGCCGTGCGTGACCGTTTGCGCATTGCCATTCAAAAATCCGGTCGCCTGAGTGAACCGGCGCGTGCACTGCTGGCCTCGTCCGGGCTGTCCTGGCGCGAAAGTCGCGACAAGCTGTTCTGCTATGGTGAATCGCTGCCGGTGGACCTGCTGTTGGTGCGCGATGACGACATCCCCGGCCTGATTGCCGAGGGCGTGTGCGATCTTGGCATCGTGGGCCGCAATGTCCTGCGCGAGTTGATCAATGAGCGTGAGGAATCCGGCAAGCCGGCCGCATTCCGCGAATGGCGCGCATTGGGGTTTGGCGGTTGCCGCCTTTCGATTGCGGTGCCTGATGCTTGGGACTGGCAAAGCCCCACCCAGCTTGCCGGCAAGCGTATTGCCACCACCTATCCCAACCAGCTGCGGGCTTGGCTGCGCGCGCAGGGTGTGCAGGCCGATATCGTGATGCTCAACGGGTCGGTGGAAATCGCGCCGCGTTTGGGGCAGGCCGACGCCATCTGTGATCTTGTATCCAGTGGTGCCACGCTTGCCGCCAACCAGCTCAAGCCGGTGCTGGATATTTTGCAAAGCGAAGCGGTACTGGCCGGCCCCGCACAACCCTTCGCCGATGCCCGCGCCGATCTGGCCGATCTGCTGCTGCGGCGGATGGACGGTGTGCTGCGTATTCGTGATAGCAAACTGTTGATGTTCCAGGCCCCGCGCGAGGCCGTGAACGAGCTGCTGCAATTGTTGCCGGATGCCGAGCCGCCCACGGTCTGTGCGGTGGATGGCGCGGATACCTTGGCGCTGCAAGCACTGTGTCACGGCGCGATGACGTGGCAGCGGCTGGAAGACCTCAAGCGCGCTGGCGCACGCGGCTTGATGGTATTGCCGGTGGAGCGGATGCTGGCATGAAGCGCGTGGATTGGAATGTGTTGGATGACGCCGCACGCATGGCCGTGTTGCAGCGGCCGGTGCAAGCGGTATCGGATGCGTTGCGCGAAGGTGTGCAGGCGATCTTTGCCGAAGTGGCAATGCGCGGTGATGCCGCCTTGCGTGATTACACGCAACAATTTGATGGCGTGGCGCTGCAGGACTTCGAAGTGGGCGCAGCAGAATTTTCCGCGGCCATCGCGCAGGTTGGCGCCGCCATACAGGCAGCGATAGCCGAAGCCGCTGGCCGCATTGAAACCTTTCACCGTGCCGGCATGGCCAGTGTCTATGCCGTGGACACCGCGCCAGGTTTGCGCTGCGAGCGCATCCAGCGGCCGATCCCGAGGGTGGGCTTGTATGTCCCCGCCGGGAGCGCACCGCTGCCCTCCACGGCATTGATGTTGACCATCCCGGCGCGCTTGGCAGGCTGCAAGGACATCGTGTTGTGCACGCCGCCGCGCAAGGACGGCAGCGCAGATCCGGCAGTGTTGCTGGCCGCGCAACAGGTTCCCGGCGTGCGTGTATTCAAACTCGGCGGCGCGCAGGCGATCGCGGCAATGGCCTTGGGCACCCCAGTGGTACCGGCCTGCGACAAACTATTCGGCCCCGGCAATGCGTGGGTGGATGAAGCCAAGCGGCAGGCGGCGTTGAGCCCCGGTGGTCTTGCCATTGACATGCCAGCGGGGCCATCGGAAGTATTGGTGATCGCCGATGCCGGTGCGCGCCCCGCATTCGTGGCGGCCGACCTGCTCTCGCAGGCCGAGCATGGGCCGGATTCGCAAGTGTTGTTGCTGACCGATAGCGCAGACATGTTGGATGCCGTGGCGACACAGGTCGATGCGCAATTGGCGCAATTGCCACGCGCTGATATCGCAACACAATCTTTGAGCCGTTCGCGTTTGATCTTGGTGAAAGACATCGCGCAGGCGATCGAGATCAGCAATCGCTACGCGCCTGAGCACTTGATTTTGTCGGTGCGTGAGCCACGCGCCTGGCTGGATATGGTTTGCAACGCAGGCAGTGTTTTTCTGGGCGACTACACACCCGAAGCCTTGGGCGATTACTGCTCCGGCAGCAATCATGTATTGCCCACTGGCGGCGCCGCGCGGGCGTGGAGCGGGCTGTCGGTGGGAAGCTTCCAGAAGGCGATCAGCGTGCAGGAAGCCAGCCGCACGGGTCTCGCCAATGCGGGGCCATGTGCCGTCACGCTGGCGTATGCCGAAGGCTTGCAGGCCCATGCGCGGGCTGTGGAAGTGCGGCTGGAGCAGGCGGTATGAAGACCACCGTGAATGCCTTGCTGCGCGATGACCTGCGTACATTTGCGGGCTATCAGTCGGCGCGCACGGCCAGCCTGCAAGGAGAGGTCTGGCTCAACGCCAACGAATCCGCATGGGCCAATGCCGCAGATGCCGATGCGTGTTTGCGCCGCTACCCGCAGCCGCAGCCGCAAGCCTTGCGTGAGTGCATGGCGCAGTTATATGCGGTGGCATCGGAGCAACTCTTGATTGGGCGTGGCAGCGATGAAGCCATTGATCTATTGGTGCGTGCGTTTTGCGCGCCGGGGCAGGGCCGCATCGTTATCGCAACGCCGGTGTTTGGCATGTATGCGGTGTGCGCGAAGTTGCACGGTGCAAGCATCATCGATGTGCCGCTGGTCGACAGTGATGCCGGCCTGTGCGCGGATGTGCCGGCAATGGGGGATGCTGCATTGACGCAAAACGCCACCCTGCTGTTCCTGTGCTCGCCGGGCAATCCGTCGGGTGAATTGCTGAGCCTGGAGGCCATCGCCACACTGGCGCAGCGGTTGCGTGGCCGTTGCATGGTGGTGGTGGATGAGGCATATCTGGAGTATGCCGATGCGCCCTCGGCCACGGCATTGCTCAGTGGGCACGACAATATCGCGGTGCTGCGCACCTTGTCGAAAGCGCATGCATTGGCGGCGGCAAGAGTGGGCTGCGTCATCGGATCGCGTGAACTGATCGAAGCACTTCGCCGTTGCCAGGCGCCGTACCCGGTGCCGCAACCCGTTGCCGCCGCTGCGCTTGCGGCATTGGCACCGCAGGCATTGGCATCGACAATCAGCCGGATCGGTACGGTGCGTGAAGCACGCCAGCAACTGCAGACGGGCTTGCTGCACTTGCCGGCTGTGCGCCGGGTCTATGCGTCCGCAGGTAATTTCCTGCTGGTGCGCTTTGTCGATGCCGATGCCGCATTTGCGGCGCTGTTGGCTGCCGGCGTGGTGGTGCGCGATATGCGCGCCATGCCGCAACTGGGTGATGCACTGCGGATCACGGTGGGCACGCAAGAAGAATGCAGCCGCGTATTGGCAGCACTGGAAGCCGTGTGCGAGGTGGCGGCATGAGCCTGCAAAAAATCCTGTTTGTGGATCGCGATGGCACCTTGATCGAGGAGCCTGAGGATTTCCAGATCGATGCCTATGAAAAATTGCGCTTCGTGGAAGGCGTGATTCCGGCCATGCTCAAACTGCGCGATGCCGGCTATGCGTTTGCCATCGTCAGCAACCAGGATGGGTTGGGCAGCGCCGCCTATCCGCAAGCAGATTTCGATGGCCCGCATGCCTTGATGAGGCAGATTTTTGCCAGCCAAGGCATCGTGTTTCGCGATGAATTCATCGACACCAGCTTTCCGCAGGACAACACTCCCAACCGCAAACCCGGTGTCGGCATGCTGCTGGGCTATCTGCAAGACCGCACGATTGATTGGTCACGCAGCGCGATGGTAGGCGACCGCATGACCGATATCCAATTTGCCGAGAACATGAACATTCGCGGCTTCCAGCTGAAGACCGCGCAATTTGGCGGGCAGTGGGATTGGGCCGGAATTGCGCATGAATTGGCCGATGCGCCGCGCCGTGCCAGCGTGGTGCGCAATACCAGGGAAACCAGGATTCAGGTCGAAATTGATCTGGATCGCGTGGCCGAACCGAAGATTGCCACCGGGCTGGCGTTCTTCGACCACATGCTGGAGCAGATCGGAAAACACGGTGGCATTGCGTTATCCATCCGCTGTGACGGCGATTTGCACATCGACGAACACCACACGGTGGAAGATACGGCGCTGACCCTGGGGCAGGCCATGCGTGAGGCCTTGGGCGATAAACGCGGCATCACGCGTTATGGCTTTACATTGCCGATGGACGAATGTCTGGCGCAGGCCGCGCTGGATTTTTCCGGCCGCCCGTATTGCGTGTTCAATGCACACTTCAAGCGCGAGCGCGTGGGTGATCTGCCCACCGAACTGGTGCCGCATTTCTTCCGGTCGCTGTGTGATGCCGCAGGGTTGAATCTCAACCTCAGTGTGACCGGCGATAACGATCACCACCAGATCGAGGCGTGCTTCAAGGCCTTGGCGCGTGCACTGCGGCAAGCGATCAGGCGTGAAGGCGCAGACCTGCCTTCGACCAAGGGCGTGCTGTGACTGCCGTGGCTGTCATTGATGCGGGCGGTGCCAATTTCGGCTCGGTCTGCTACGCGCTGGAGCGATTGGGCGTGCAGCCGCGCATCGTGCGCGATGCCGATGGCCTGCGCACTGCAACACGGGTGATCCTGCCCGGCGTGGGCGCGGCGGCGCCGGCGATGCGGTTGTTGCGCGAACGCGGCTTTGCCGATGTCTTGCCCACGCTTGCCGTGCCGTTGCTCGGCATCTGTTTGGGCATGCAATTGCTGTTTGAGGCTTCCGACGAAGGCGACGTGAACTGCCTTGGTGTGTTGCCGGGGCGGGTGCGCAAACTGCAAACTGGTGCGAGGTTGCGGGTGCCGCATATGGGGTGGAATGTTTTGCAGCCATTGCGCGCCTCGCCGCTGCTGGATGGTGTGGGGGAGGCGAGTGTGTACTTCGTGCATGGCTATGCCGCGCCGGTCACCGATGCCTGCATCGCCAGTTGTACGCATGGGGCCGCGTTTGCGGCGGTGGTGCAGCGTGGCAAGGTGGCGGGCATGCAATTTCATCCCGAACGTTCCGGCGTTGCGGGTGCGCGCTTGTTGTCGAATTTCCTGCAATGGAGTGGGGCATGAGCTTTACCGTGTATCCCGCCATCGATGTACGCGCTGGGCGCGTGGTGCGCTTGCGGCAGGGCGATTATGCAGAGGAGACGCGCTATGCCGATGATCCGCTTGCGCTGGCCCAGCGCTATGCGGATGCCGGTGCGCGGTGGCTGCACCTGGTGGATCTGGATGCTGCCAAAGCCGGCGGCTATACCTTGCTGCCGTTGTTGCAATCGATCTGTCAGGCCACAGGGTTGCAGGTGCAAACCGGCGGCGGCGTGCGCCGTCGCGAAGATGTGCAACAACTGCTGAGTGCAGGTGCACAGCGCGTGGTGGTGGGCTCGCTGGCGGTGCGCGAGCCTGCCTTGGTGCTGGATTGGTTGTCGGCGTTTGGCGGCGATGCGTTGACCATTGCTCTGGATACACGGCAGGATGACAGCGGCGAATGGCGCTTGCCCGTGCATGGCTGGACACAAACAGCGAACGACATGCTGGATACCTTGGCGGCGCGCTATGCCGAATCGGGTTTGCGCCATTTGTTGTGTACCGACATCGCCCGGGATGGCATGTTGTCGGGGCCGAATATCGCGTTGTATCAACGTCTGCGTGTCGCACATCCAACGCTTGCCATCCAGGCCAGTGGCGGCGCTCGCAATGCGGAGGATGTGATGGCGGCGCGTGCCGCAGGTTGTGCCGGCATCGTGCTGGGCAAGGCATTGCTGGATGGCAATCTGCAACTTCCGGCAGCACTGGCATGTTGAGCCGCCGCATCATTCCGTGTCTGGATGTGCGCGATGGCCGCGTGGTGAAGGGGGTGCGCTTTCGTGACCATGTGGATATGGGCGACATCGTCGAATTGGCGTTGCGCTACCGCGATGCCGGCGCGGATGAGTTGGTGTTCTACGATATCGCGGCCAGCCCCGAACGGCGCAGCGTATCGCGCGATTGGGTGGAACGCATCGCCCGTATCCTCGACATTCCGTTTTGCGTGGCCGGCGGCATCCGCAGTGTGGAGGATGCGCGTGCGGTGCTGTTTGCCGGGGCCGATAAAGTGTCGATCAACACCCCTGCGTTGGAGCGTCCGCAATTGATCGCGGAATTGGCCGATGCCTTTGGTGTGCAGTGCGTGGTGGTGGGCATTGATTCAGTGCGCGAAGCCGATGGGCAATGGCGCGTGCGCAGCCATACCGGCAACCCGCAGGCGATGCGTGCGCCCGACAAGACCACATTGGATTGGGTGCACCAGGCGCAGCAGTTGGGTGCCGGCGAGATCGTGCTCAATTGCATGGGTAGTGACGGCGTGCGCAGTGGCTATGACATCGAACAACTGCGCGCTGTGCGTGAGCTGTGCAGCGTGCCATTGGTGGCCTCGGGTGGTGCTGGCACGGCTGTGCACTTTGCCGATGTATTCCAGCAAGCGGATGTGGATGGCGCACTCGCCGCCAGCGTGTTTCACTCCGGCGCAATTGCTATTCCAGAACTCAAACAATGCCTGCGCGGGCAGGGCGTCGAGGTGCGTTTGTGAGTACGTTGATCGACATCGAAACCTTGGCCTGGGACAAACAAAACGGCCTGTTGCCCGCCATCGTGCAAGACGCCACTACCCTGCGTGTATTGATGCTGGGCTATATGAACAAGGCTGCGCTGGCGGCCACACTGGCCAGTCGGCGGGTGACGTTTTTCAGCCGCAGCAAACAACGCTTGTGGATGAAGGGAGAAACCTCCGGCCATGTGTTGGAGGTGATGTCGATTGCGGCCGATTGCGATGCCGATACCCTGCTGGTGCAAGCGCATCCGCACGGTGCCACCTGCCACCTTGGGCGCGCCAGTTGTTTTGCCGATGCCCCCGCTGATGACTTGATGGCGCTGGATGCGCTGATCGCTCAGCGCGAACGTGAGCGGCCCGCAGGCAGCTATACCACCCGATTGTTTGAGTCCGGGATTCGCCGCATCGCGCAGAAGGTCGGCGAAGAAGGCGTGGAAACCGCGCTGGCTGCGGTAGCACAAGACGATGTGGCCTTGCTGGGTGAGGCGGCGGATTTGCTGTATCACCTGACCGTTTTGCTGCGCGCACATGGCTTGTCGCTACAAGATGCCAAACAGGTACTCGCAGCAAGGCGTGGTTGAGTTCAAGCCACGCTGATCGAATGCCGCACACAGTTGCGGCCATCGTGTTTGGCCCGATACAGCGCTTCATCGGCCAAGCGGATCGCCTCGTCTGGCAGGATGCCTTGCTGCGCGCCAATCGTGTGTACACCAATACTGGCACTGAGTTGAATCACGTGGCCGTGACTGTGGATGATGGTTTGCTGGATGCGCAAGCGCACGGTTTCGGCAGTTTGCAGCGCCATGCGGGCATCCGTGCCTGGCAGCAGCAACACAAATTCCTCGCCACCGTAGCGCGCCGCCAAACCGTTCAAGGTTTGCGCAATGTCATTGATACTGCGCGAAATCGATTTCAAGCAATCATCGCCGACCAAATGGCCGTATTGGTCATTGATGCGCTTGAAGTGGTCGATATCCAGCAACAGCAGGGCTTGTGATTTATGTTTGTTGCCGCTGGTGTCCAGGGCCTTGGTCAGTGCTTCATGGAAGTGGCGACGGTTGTATGCCCCTGTCAGCGGGTCACGTCGGCTGAACTCTTGCAACTTGACGTTGGCCTCACCCAATTGTGCCAGGGTTGTGCGCAATTCACGGGTGCGATCGATCAGCCCGCGCTCCAGTCGTTCGTTGGCATCTTGCACCAGTCGGATATTGGCGTTNCGCAGCCCGGCGTAGCGGTGCCCCAGTGCCAGTGACAGCAGCAACAATTCCAATGCCGAACCAATCTGCACGCCGTACTGGGTCCAGAAACTTTGCGGCAAGATGGCGAAGGCGAGCAGGGTGAACGCGGTGGTGCCGATCAGGAACATCGACCATGCCAGCAAGAACAGNCGGGCGGGCTTGTAGCCGCGCAACAACATCACCACTGAAGCAGTGATGATCCACGCGATCCCCAGCAACACTGCACGCGAGACTATCGGCGTCGCGGTGCTGTACGGCAGCCAAATCGATGCCACACCCATCGCACCGAACGCTCCCACCATTACCAAACACGCGATGTTGCCTGCGGGCCATCGTGCTTGCAGATCCAAAAAACTGCGCGAGAACATCTGCATGCCCATCAAGGCCAAGCAGATGGAGATCGGGACCGCGGCATCGGCCAGCCACGCCGAGGTGGGCCAAAGGTACTCAAACCCGTAGCCGTTCAAGGTGAACAACACCAGCCCGAACGCCAGCGTGTGCAGCAAATACCAGAAGTAGCTGCTATCCCGCAGCATTAACCACAACACCAGGTTGTAGCACAGCAATGCCAGCACGATGCCGTAATACAGGCCATTGGCAAATTGGGTATCGCGCATCAATTCGGCAAAGGCCTGTGGCGTGAATAACACCAATGGCACCTGCATCGAGCTTTCGCTCTGCACCCGCAGCAACAATTCCACCCGCGTGCCGGCAGGCAAATCGATCCTGAAATTGGGATGCCGGAAACGCACGAAGCGGTTGTAGAAGGGCACATGGTCACCGCCCTGTTGATGCTCCACATGCCCATCGGGGTAGCGCAGGTATAAGTCCAAGTGGTCGCTCAGCGCGTATTCCTGCACCAGCAACCAGCGCGGTTCGTCCCGCTGCATGTTCTCGATTGGCAGGTAGAACCAGTATGCACCGGTTTGAAAACCGAACGCGGGGTTGCCTCCCGGCAACGGTGCAAATACGTCGGTTTGCGCTTGTGAAAAGGCTTGCTCAGGACTGGCGTTGGCATGCTGGTCGTGCCAGTAGCGCAAACCCGGTGACAATTGAAAACTGTTATCGCCAGCATCCAAGCGCAATGCTGGGGGGGCGGATGCCATTGCAGGAAGCGTTGCACACAAACATGCAGCCAGCGCCAGCAGCAGGACTGCCCAAGCACGCCAGCGTGCGTATCGCCCGATTGTTGAATAACCCATCCCCATGGCGGCATTCTAGTGCAGGGCTATTCGGATTGCGCATAATAGGCAATGCATAAACTATTCTTGGCGGGATTCCTGTTGCTGGCGCCGGTCGCACAGGCGGAAACGGTGTCCTGTGTTCCGGTTGATGTGGAAGCCCCACAGGCGCTGCCGCATGCCGATGGCTGGCGCGGCGCGGGCTGTCTCGACTATCGCCGCGTGCCCGCCGGCGCGGCCGGGCCCACCGCGCAGGTGTTGGTGTTTGGTGACCCGCAGGTCAAGTCGGAGTCGGACGTGGATTATTTCCGCCGCGACATCGTGCAGCCCATCCACGGGCGCATCCCGGCCACGCTGGGGCTCACCTTGGGCGATCTGGTGGACGATGTGCCGGCGTTGCTGCCCACCGTCAAGCAGGTGACGGAAACCTTGGGCGTGCCGTGGCTATACGCGCCCGGGAACCATGACATTGACCCCGGCGCGAGCAGCGATGCGACAGCGCTTGCCGCGTTCCATCGTGTGTACGGTGCCGATACCCGCGCCCGGCAAACGCCGTTGGCCAATTTTGTGGTGCTGGATGATGTCATCACCCTGCCCGGACAGAAGCCTGCGTATATCGGCGGCTTCCGCGAAGACCAATATGCTTTCTTGCAGCGCTATTTGCCCACTTTGGACAAAGACAAGCTGCTGGTCTTGGCCATGCACATCCCGCTGTTTGATGAGGTGGACAAGAAGAACTTTCGCGCGACTGATCGTGCGCGCTTGTTTGCCTTGCTGGCCCCCTTCCCGCACGTGTTGGTGTTGAGTGCGCACAGCCATAATCAGCGCCACGTCTTTCACACGGCGGCGGATGGTTGGTTGGGTGCAAGCCCGCTGCATGAATTCAACTTGGGTGCGGCCTGTGGCTCGTACTGGTCGGGGGCCAAAGATGCCGAAGGCTTGCCCGATGCGCGCATGGACGATGGCACGCCCAATGGCTACGCCGTACTCACGGTGAAACCTGCGGGCGAATACGCATTGGCATGGCAACCGGCACATCACGCGCCAAATACGCAAATCGGCCTGCATGCACCCAAAGTGCTGCGTCGCGGCGCGTATCCGGCATGGGGCGTATTTGCCAATTTCTACATGGGTGATAACGACTCCAGGCTGGAGTTCCGTGTGGATGACGGCGCGTGGATGCCGATGAAAAAAGTGCTGCTGCCGGATCCGGCATTGACCGAGGAAAACATGCGCGACGATCAAACCACGGTGTTGCGTGGCTTTGATCGTTCGCCGGAAGCGGCGGTGTCTCCGCATTTATGGCGTGGCGCATTGCCCACCAAACTCGCTGCGGGCGTGCATCAAGTGGAAGTGCGCGCCTTCGACCGTTGGCGTGGTGAGGTGACGGCAGTCACGCGTTATACGCTGCTGGACTCACCCTGAGTGATCGGGCGAATCCCTGCGGTGTGCGCCTGCAGCGGATTTATCTGCGCAAACGATTCGACCCGCAGATGGCCGTTGGCGGCATCCCCCGAACGCGGCTGCGGGTAGTCGTTGCGGCGGTCCAGCAATACCGTGCGCAGGCCGGCATCGCGGGCGGCGTCGAGCTCTTGCACCACATCCGATAAAAATAGAATGTCGCTAGGCGCTTGCTGCAAATGCGCGGCAATCGTGGTGTAGCTGGTCACATCGCGTTTGCCGCCGACTTCGGTATCAAAAAAAGCAGAAAACAGTGAGACCAGATCGCCCGAATCTGTGTGCGCAAACAATAATTTTTGCGCCGGCACCGAGCCCGAGGAATACACCGCCAGCCGATGCCCCGCTGCATGCCACTGGCGTAGTGCCGGGGCAACATCCGGGTACAGCGGCGCGGTGAAATCACCGTCCTGATAGCCAGCCGCCCAGACCATGCCTTGCAGCGCTTTCAGCGCAGTGTGTTTGCGATCGGTATCAATCCAGCCTTGCAGGGTTTCCACGATCACCCCGTCCTGGCAGGCGCTGGCCGAGATTTCGATGGCCACTTGATCCAGCCAGCGGCGCACCTCGGCCGCATGCCCATGTTCGCGCACAAAGCCGGGCAGGGCCGCGCGCGCATACGGAAACAGCACGTCCTTGACAAAGGAAATACTGGAGGTGGTGCCTTCGATATCGGTAAGGATGGTGGTCATGGCAGACGCAGGATTACGCATACCGTGGAAACCGCAACGCGATATCGCTGCCGGTGAAATACCCCACCCAGCCATCCGGTTCGGTGAAAAAACGAATCGCCACGAAACTGGGCTGCGGGCCCATATCAAACCAATGCGTTGCGCCATCGGGAACGGAAATCAGATCACCGGCTTCGCACAGCACTTCATAGACCTTGCCGCCCACGTGCAAATTGAACTGGCCGCTGCCGGCCACGAAGAAGCGCACTTCGTCTTCCTTGTGCGCATGTTCGTCCAGGAACTTGGCGCGCATCGCTTCGCGGTTGGGGTTGTCGGGTGCGATGCTGACCACATCCACACTCTTGAAGCCGCGTGCGGTTACCAGTCGGTCGATATCGGACTGGTAGGCGGCCATGATGGCCTCGGCAGGATCACCGGGAGTCACCGGATGCGCGGGTTGCCATTGCTCGAACGCCACCCCGATATGCTTCAGGGCATCGGCGATGTCGGCGTGTGCATGCAGAGTGTGCGTTGGGGCGTGCGGGTCGTTGTCGTGAAAGATGCGAAGACGGCTCATCAGGATTCCTTTAGCGCGCGCCCAGCCGGCGCATTTCCAGCTCGCAACCGAGCATGAATTCAAACGCATCCAGATGCCGGCGCGCTTCGCTGATGTCGCGACCCCAGGCGTACAGCCCGTGCCCGGCGATCAGATACCCCCATTGGTTGGGTTGGGTGAGCACGGCATCCACGCTGGCAGTCAGCGTGTCCATATCCTGCGAATTGGGCACTACCGGCAAATCCACTTTGGTTTCGTGGGTGGCGTGGCCGCGCAGGGCTTTGAACAGTTCGTAGCCACGCAGCGGTACATGGCCCGTTTCGGCATACAGCAAGCCGGCAATCGTTTGCGTGGGCGAGTGGGTGTGCAGTACCGCGCCCACATCCGGGAACTTGCGATACAAATGGGTGTGCAGTGCGGCTTCCGCCGATGGCCGGTGGTGGGTGGCCACCGGCTCATTGCCCATGTTGACCACCATGATGTCGGCTTCGGTCAGGCGGCCTTTGTCCTTGCCGGAAATGGTGATGGCGGCATGATCGGGCCCCATGCGGATGGAGAAATTGCCGGCAGTGGCCGGGGTAAAGCCCTTGGCAGCCAATTCGCGGGTATGGGTGATGATCTGCGCGGCACAGCCGGCGTACAGATTGTGGTCGAAGGCAGGTGTGTTCATGTGCTCAGTTTAGCCGGTGCCGGCCCGATCCCGAATGCCCATCGGCTTGGCGGGCATGCCGATTATTCAGGCCGCGCTTGTTGCCCGTAGGTCTTGAACTTTTCCACCACCACCGCCATTTCTTCGGCAGATAGATTGCGGGTGTGGCCCAGCGAGCGCGCCAGCAGATATTGGCGCGCCAGATTCTCCACTTCCTCGGCCAGTGCATAGGCGGCTGACAGGCTGATGCCGGTGCTGACCTGACCGTGGTTGCCCATCAAGCATGCACGCAGGCCGCCCTGCAGTGCCTGCATGATGCTGGCCGACAACTCTGGCGTGCCGAAGGTGGCGTAGTCGGTGCAGGGGATACGGTCACCACCGGCCACCGCCACCATGTAATGGAAGGCCGGGATTTCTTCGCCCAAACAGGCCAGTGCGGTGGCGTGGGTGGAATGCACGTGCACCACCGCGTTCATGTCGGGAAAGGCTTGCAGGATGTCGCAGTGGAAGCGCCATTCGCTGGAAGGCAACAACTGCCCCGGTGGGCACTGGCCATCGGCGTGCAGAAACACGATGTCCTCGGGAAGCAAACGGTCGTAGCTGCGCCCGGTGGGGGTAATGAGTAAGCCATCGCGCCAGCGGATGCTGGCATTGCCGGATTTGTTCAGCGACAACCCGCTGGCATTCATCGCCCGGCAGTGGTCAATCAGCGACTGGCGGGCGGCGCGTTCGTGGTCGTGCAAATGATGCGTATTGGGCATGCGCAAAGCATAACGGAAGGCCGTCACCAAAAACCCGGCCGAAGCCGGGTTTTTGGTGACGCTAGCCTACGCAATCATGCCTGCGGGCCTTCGTGGAACGGCGGTTCTGCATCCATCTTCGGCGCGTTCGGGTGATCCACGCCGCGTGCCAATTCACTCTTGCGATAGCCATACAGCGCGTACACGATCAAGCCGATGATGGCCCAGCCGAAGAACATACCGATGGTATACATCGACAGGTTCAAGAACAGCAGCAAGCAGCCGGCAATTGCCAGCGGGCACACCACCCACGCCATCGGTGTGCGGAACGGGCGATGGCGGTTGGGCTCGCGCTTGCGCAAGATCAACACACCCGCAGCCACCGCCATGAACGCAAACAAGGTGCCGGAGTTGGAGATGTCGGCCAGGATGCCCACCGGGAACATCGCGGCGAACAGCGCCACGAACACGCCGGTGATCATGGTGACCACGTGCGGAGTCTTGAACTTCGGGTGCACCTTCGACAGCGCTTCCGGCAGCAGGCCGTCGCGCGACATGGTGAAGAAGATGCGGGTCTGGCCGTAGATCATCATCAGCACCACCGATGGCAGTGCGATGGCTGCGGCAAGGCCAATCAGGTTGCCGACTTT
>JGI24770J26754_10000249_pt1 | contig 38184 bp, 35 predicted proteins | sample LakOneMetagenome_FD_26754 | JGI IMG/M metagenome (IMG submission 26754) | reverse complement strand
GCACGGCGGCGTCCGGCACGGCGGCGTCCGACACAGCACGCAACGGTGCAGCAGATGCCCGCACGGCGGAACCCGCCGCAGCGAGCGGCCGACGACGCCTGGACGCTCCCGTGGAGACGCCGGCTGTTCCACTCGGTGGGACCGGACCAGACGACGCCGACGCGGCACAGACCCGCGGCCCGGAGAAGACCCAGAACGCGTGGGCCAACCAGGCAGCCAAGGCCCAAGCTCGGACAACAGGCAACCACGGCAAACGCGGCCGGGCATCAATGCCCAGCTGGGATGAGATAGTTTTCGGCGCGCGCACCGATGACGACCTCGGTTGACACTCAGACACTGGACCCGGCAACACCGGCAAGATATAGTCATTTATAGAACACTCGTTCTATTTGACTGAATCGAGGCAGTTGCTGATGCCCCCTGTGAATGAATCGATCAAGGTCTGGACGACCGAGACCGGTTCACCTGAACGTCTGGTGTGGCGATCGCGGCGGTTTCGCGTCACCGACACTCCCACCGCCTTGGTGGGCACCTCGGACTGGTGGAAGCCTTTCGAGCCACACACGTACGGCATCGGCCACCCCCCGCTCGATATCGCCGGTTGGCGCTTTCAAGCCACGGCAGACGATGGAGAAAGCCATATCTTCGATGTGAGCCCCGCCGAGGAACAGGGTCGCTGGCAACTGCTGCGGATATTCGATTGACAGTTCCCGCCCCGCCCAGCTGTGCCGTGCCGGGTTAGCCTAGAGAGTGCGAATAACCACCAGCCTGCGGATCCCCCGCCGTCTCCCCTTCCTGCAGACCGTCAAGACCTCCGTTGCTGTGGCACTGGCTTGGATCGCTTCCCAATTGCTGCTGCCCAGCGACCTGCCGATCTTCGCCGCCATTGCGGCCCTTCTGGTGGTACAGCCCAGCGTGAACCAGACTTTGGGTCGCGCGATCGAACGCACCTCGGGCGTGATCGGCGGCGTCATCATCGCCTCGACGATTGGGTTCTTCTTCGGCCAGTCGAGCATGGTCGTTCTCGCCACGATCGTCGTCAGCATCGTCGTCGCCTGGGCGCTTCGCCTGTCTCCGGTGTCGTCCAGCCAAATTCCGATCAGCGCAATGCTCGTGCTGGCACTCGGCGCAACGACGCCGGGCTATGCCCTGGACCGGATCTACGAGACCTTCATCGGTGCTGGAATTGCGCTGATCGTGAACGCGGTCATTGTTCCCCCGGTGCTCATCGCACCGGCGCGCGACGCGGTCGAACTGCTTGCCCGTGAAGTCGCCGACACCTTTGAACGTATCGCTGAGGCACTCCGAACTCCGCAGAGCCCGGCCAACCTGATGGAGCTGATGATCAAGGCGCGACTGCTGCGACCGATGCTTGAATCCGCGGTGAAGGCCGTCGTGCAAGCCGAGGAGAGCCTCATGCTCAATCCGCGCAAGGCGAAACTGCGCAAGGGACTCGACGCAGACCGCCAGATGATCAACCGACTGCCCACACTCGTCACTCGGGCGATCGGGATGACCAGGGCGCTGCACGATCACTACGACGCCTCCCTGCAGGACGAGCCGAGCGTTCAGGCCTTCTCCCAGGAACTCATCCGAGCTGCCCATGACCTGCGCTTGTTGACCAGGGACACCGGCCAGTCAGTGCTGGCCGTCGAGCGGTCTGAGCGGGAGCTGCTGGCCCTGACCGCGCCGCTGCGCATTGTCACACCGCACCCGGACCACTGGATCCTGATCGGATCCCTGATGGAAGACCTGCGCCGAGTTCGCGAAGAGATCGTGGGCGAATGACCCCGCCCAATCGGCTTAGAGCACCTTGGAGAGGAAGTCCCGGGTGCGCGGCTGCTGCGGATTGCCGAAGAGCTCGTCCGGTGTGCCCTCCTCCACCACGATCCCATCGGCCATGAAGATGACATGGTCGGCCACCTCCCGAGCGAAACCCATCTCGTGGGTGACGACGACCATGGTCATCCCCTCGCGGGCGAGATCGCGGATGACCTGCAGCACCTCACCGACCATCTCCGGGTCGAGCGCGCTCGTCGCCTCGTCGAAGAGCATGATGTCGGGATTCACCGCCAGCGATCGGGCAATGGCGACGCGCTGTTTTTGACCTCCCGAAAGCTGGGATGGCCGGGCATCCGCCTTGTCTATCAGGCCCACCCGCTCAAGTAAGGCCAGGGCCGTCGCACGAGCCTGCGTCCGGGTGCTCTTTTTGAGCTCGACCGGGGCGAGCATGATGTTCTGCAGCACCGTCATGTGCGGAAAGAGGTTGAAGTGCTGGAAGACCATGCCGATACGCTGACGCACGTTGTTGAGATCGACACTTCTATCGCTGAGGTCGAACCCGTCGACCACGACAGTGCCGGCGGTGATCTCCTCAAGCCTATTGAGACAGCGCAGGAACGTGGACTTGCCCGAACCCGATGGGCCGATCACACACACGACTTCGCCCTCGGCTATGGCCACATCGAGGCCCTTGAGCACTTCGTTGGAACCGAATGATTTGCGGAGGCCATTGACTATGATTTTGCTGCCGGGGCTGTCGGTGCTCATTTGTTGAACCTCTTGTCGAGCTTGTTGGAGAGCATGGTGAGCAGGTTGATGACAATGAAGTAGAGCGCTGCCACGATCAACAGCGTCTCCCCCGTTCGAAAATTGGACGCGTAGATCTGCTGGCCCTGATAGGTCAGCTCGGCGAAACCGATGACGGCGAGCAGTGAGGTGTCCTTCAACGTCATCACGAACTGGTTGATGAAGGAGGGCGTCATGATCTTCACGGCTTGTGGCAGCACAATTCGACGCATTGTCGTGACGTAGCCGAGCCCGAGGCTGCGCCCGGCTTCGGTTTGTCCGGGATCGACCGACTGGATGCCGCCCCGGACGATTTCGGTCATGTACGCGCCGGCATTGAGGCTCAGTGTGAGAACGCCGGCTGTTAGGACGTCGATGGATTGCCCGGTCAGCTGCGGCAGACCGAAGTAGAAGAAGAACGCTTGAACGAGGAGCGGAGTACCTCGAAAAATGCTCACGTAGACCGCAGAGATACCGCGCAGGATGCGGCTTTGCGAGACCGTGAAGAATCCGAACAGCACGCCCAGAATCAGCGCGATCAGGATCGACAGGCCAGTGGCGACCAGGGTCAGGGCCAGTCCCTTCATCAGCGCAGGCAGGCTGTCGACCAGCAGTGTGAAGAAACCGGAATCAGCCGCCGTGGTCGGCGCTTTGAGGTACGTGTCGAGGATGTCCTGGTATTGCCCGTCCGCCTTCAGCTCCGCCAGTCCAGTGTTGAACGCAGCGAGCAGCTCAGGGTTCTGCCCCTTGTTCACGGCGAAGCCGTAGGAGCTGCCCTGCTCCTTCTCGGTGACGGCCTTCAGTCCGTTGTTCTGGCTGATTCCGTAGGCCAAGACCGGGTAATCATCGAACACGGCAACGGAATTACCTGCCTTGACATCGTCGTACATGGTGGCGGAATCAGAGAGGCTCTTCACGCTGAAGCCATAGGTGTCCTTGATGGAGTTGGCAAAGGTCTCCCCCTCGGAACCTCGCTTGGCCACAACGGTCTTGCCCGCCAGTTCCGCATAGCCGGTGATTGCGTTGTCATCCTCGGCGACGGCCATTTGCACACCGGAATCGAAGTACGGGTCTGAAAAATCGAAAATCAGTTTACGTTCGTCGGTGATCGACATTCCCGCAATGACGCCGTCGACCTGGTTCGATTGCAGAGCCTGCAGCGCCGCATCGAATCCGAGCGACTTGATCTCGACCGTGAATCCCTGCTTGGCCGCGATGTCGCGAACCAGGTCCATGTCTATGCCGGTGAGTTCACCGTCTTTTCGATATTCAAAGGGCGCAAACGTGGTGTCGGTGCCGATGATGAAGGTTTTGCCCGCAACCTCAGCCGGAGGTGTGCCGGCCGCGGCAGCGGCACCCGCTCCGCACAGGAGTGCCAGGGCGGTCAGCACACCGGTCAGAGTGACGGCGAGTTTCTTGGCCGAGAAGGTGTGGAACTTGTGCACGGTGGATCATTTCTTTCATGACGGCGCCCGGGACGCAGATGTGCGTGCGAGCAGCGCGGACAGGACACACGCAACTCCGGCCCACCCGGAAATCGTACCCGCCTGCACGCAGGCACACAAAAGGGGCTCCGCCGAAGCGGAGCCCCTCACCGATCTGAAGTGCTGTTAGACGTTGAGCGCAGCCTGGAGCTCGAGGGTGATGGTCACCTTGTCGCCGAGGAGAACTCCACCCGTTTCAAGTGCTGCGTTGTAGGTGAGGCCGAAGTCTTCGCGGGCGACCTGGGTCGTCGCCGTCGCGCCGAACTTGTAGTTGCCATACGGGTCCCCGCCGAAACCGCCGAACTCGAACTCAAAGGTCGCGGGCTTGGACACGCCCTTGATCGTGAGGTTGCCGTCGATGAGGAATTCACCCTTGACCTGGCGGACCCCGGTGGAGACGAAGTCAATGGTGGGGTAGGTTTCAGCGTCGAAGAAGTCGCCGGTGCGAAGGTGACCGTCGCGGGCTGCATCGTTGGTGTTGATCGAAACGACCTGTGCAGAGGCGGTGACAACGCTGTCGAGGGGGTTCTCGCCGGTGACGAAAGTCGCGTCGAAGTCGTCGAACGTTCCCTTGACCTTGCTGATCATGATGTGGCGGATGCTGAAGCCGACGGCGCTGTGCGCCTTGTCGATGGTCCAGGTTCCCGCTTTGTAGCCCGGAATGTTTGTGATGGTCGTGTCGTTCATGCGATCTCCTCAAGGTTGTGGGCGCATGAATTATCGCCCTTAGGTACATGCAAGCGCATAGATTGCTTGAATATTCCGTGCCGGGTGAGAATTCATCCAACATTTCGCTACGTTCTCACATTCGACTGGCAATACACTCAGCGCAGAGGAGGTGCCTCATGTTGATGACCGATATCGCCGGAAACGCCGTCTTGATTGCGGCCGGTGGACGCAGCATCCTGCTCCAGCTTGCCGATCCGGCCATTGGCCACGGTGTTGCCGACCACAGTGATTTTGCGCGCCGGCCGCAAGACCGTTTGAACAACACCCTGAGTTTCGTCTACGCCATCGTCTTCGGCACGCCGGCAGAGGCAGCTTTCGCCGCGCGGCGAGTCAACCATGCTCACGTTCCCGTGCGCTCCGAGGGCAGCCCGACCACGCCCTCCTACAGCGCGTTCTCCCCCACGCTCCAGCTCTGGGTCGTCGCCACCCTCTACGACTCGGCCACCGCCATGCACGAATTGGTCTACGGGCCTCTCGACGACGATCTCGCGGACGAGTTCTATGAGGCATACCGCAAGATCGGCGCCGCACTCCAGGTTCCTGCGGAGCTTTGGCCGGCGGACCGGGCCGCGTTCCGCGTGTACTGGGACCGCTGCCTGAGCGAGCTGACAACGGATGCCACCACCCGCGCCGTCGCCCACGAGCTGTTGCACGCCCGCACCGGCCCCGCGTGGATGCGGGCAGGACTGCCATTGGGCCGGCTGATGACAGCAGGGCTCCTGCCCGCCGCCGTGCGCGATATGTTCGGCATTCAGTGGTCTGCGAAGCGTCAACGCCGATTCGATCGCCTACTGCACATCATCCGCGTGGTCTATCCACCGCTTCCCCGCACGATTCGCCAGTGGCCCAAGAACCACTATCTCCGCGCCTTGCGCGCATCCCTCCGAACGCAGGCTGAGGCCGTTTCGGTCGGGTCGTCTCGATAGACTGGCAATCTCTCAACTCCGAGGTTTTCAATGACGCAACATTCGGGACCTGATCTCCCCGCCGAACTCGACAGCATCGACCGACAAATCATCGCCGAGCTCAGTCATGACGCGCGGCTGTCGATGCGGGCCCTGGCCGCGCAGGTGCATGTTTCGCGAACGGCCGCCCACACCCGGGTTCAGCGTCTCGTTTCTCGCGGGGTGATCACGGGGTTCGGCGCCCAAACGGATGCCAAGTCGCTCGGCCTGCATGTTTCCGCGCTCGTCGTCGTGAAGATCGGTGAGGTGGCCTGGGCCGACATCGCCTCCCGGCTCGCCGCCCTGCCCTACGTCGAGAAGGCCCAGGCAGTCAGCGGCGACATCGACATCATCCTGACGGTGAACGCACCGTCGCACCAACTGCTGAGCCAGGCGATCCTCCGCGATATCCACAGCATGCCGGGCGTCATATCGACCAGATCCCACCTCATTCTGGAAGAAGTCCTGGGCCACCGACCGGGAACGCTTCCGGACATGTGGCATTGAAAGAGTAATTAATTCAGCCGTTTGGCTACCGGCAGGCATCATTTCGGCCAATCGTTCACAACTGTTCTGACGACTCCACGCCGTGCTCATCCAAGGGGCACCATTGGCTCATGAGCCTCAAAGTCGAGAGCACGCCCCATTCCACCGTGCTGGCAGCCCCGCCCCTGCGATTGATCGATGACAGCGGCCACGCCGTTGATGCGGGCCAGGCCGGCGGCTTCACCCTGCCGGACACAACCACCCTGCTTTCCCTCTACCGGCAGATGGTCATCGCCCGTCGATTCGACGTACAGGTGACGGCTCTGACGAGACAGGGACGACTGGCCACCTACCCGTCGGCACTGGGACAGGAGGCGTGTGAGATCGCCGCTGTGGCAGCCCTGGACGTCGGGGACTGGCTCTTTCCCACATACCGAGACAGTATCGCCCTGCTCACCCGGGGCGTGAAGCCACCGGACATCCTGGCTTCTTTCCGCGGCGACTGGCACAGCGGGTATGACTACCATCAACACCGAATCGCCCCGCAAGCGACACCGCTCGCCACCCAGGCGCTGCATGCCGTCGGCCTCGCCACAGCCGCCAAACTCAAGCGCGACCGTACCGTGGCGCTCACTCTGCTCGGCGATGGGGCCACCAGCGAGGGCGATGCGCACGAGGCGTTCAACTTCGCGGCCGTCTGGCAGGCGCCGGTGGTCTTCCTGGTGCAGAACAACCAATTCGCCATCAGCGTTCCGCTGGACAAACAGATGGCGTGCCGTACCATCGCGGACAAGGCCATCGGCTACGGCATGCCGGGCTACTACGTCGACGGGAACGACGTGGCCGCGATGTACGCAGTCACCTCCGCCGCAGTCGAGCAGGCCCGCACCGGCCACGGTCCCACACTCGTCGAGGGACTGACCTACCGCATGGAAGCCCACACCAACTCGGATGATCCCAGCCGGTACCGCAATGCGGCCGACGTGGATGTCTGGCGCGGTCGGGACCCCATCGAGCGACTGGAGAAATACCTGGTTTCCGAGGGTGCCTTGTCGGAGCTTGAGCGCGCGTCGATCACCCAGGAAGCCGAAGACGTGGCCGCGACAACGCGAGAGTGCATGACGGTGAAGGCCGTGGTCGATCCGCTCGAACTTTTCGAACATGTGTATGCGAACCCGCGCCCGGCATTGGACGAGCAACGGGCGGCCCTCGCGGCCGAGCTGGCGGAAGACGACATGGGCGACGAACGATGAGCGCGGTGATTCCCGGGATTGCCACGCGCGCTCCCGAAACGATCACGATGGCATCCGCATTGAACGCCGCCATCAGGGACGCCATGGTCGATGATCCGACCATTGTGCTCTTCGGCGAGGATGTGGGCCCGCTCGGCGGCGTCTTTCGCGTGACCGACGGCCTCTACGCCGAATTCGGTGAAACCCGGGTGAGCGATTCACCGCTCGCAGAATCGGGCATCGTCGGCACGGCCATCGGCATGGCCATGTACGGCCTGCGACCGGTGGTCGAGATGCAGTTCGATGCCTTCAGCTACCCGGCATTCCAACAGATCGTGTCGCACCTCGCCAAGATGCGCAACCGCACACGCGGCAAGATCACGCTGCCCATCGTGATCCGGATTCCCTATGCCGGAGACATCGGGGGTGTCGAGCACCACTCCGATTCCTCGGAGGCATACTGGACATCAACGCCGGGGCTGACCGTCGTCTCTCCGTCCAACCCCGCCGACGCCTACTCAATGCTCCGCGAGGCCATCAGCAGCGACGACCCGGTGATCTTCATGGAGCCCAAAAGCCGGTATTGGAGCAAGGCTGAGCTGAGCCTGCCCGTACAGACAGCCCCGATGACCAGTGCGGTCGTCGTGCGTGAGGGCACCGACGTCACCCTGCTCGGGTACGGTCCCACGGTGAAGACCGCCCTTGCCGCCGCCGAACTCGGAGCCGCCGAGGACTTGTCCATCGAGGTCATCGACCTGCGCAGCCTCTCACCGTTCGACGATGCCACCGTGAGCGCCTCGCTGCGGAAGACCGGCCGGGTCGCCGTGATCCACGAGGCTGCCCAATTCGGCGGTTACGGCGCAGAAGTGGCCGCTCGATTGACCGAACGCAACTTCTTCTACCTGGCGGCGCCGATCTTGCGCATCACCGGCTTTGACATTCCCTACCCCTCCCCCAAGCTCGAGGAGTACTTCCTGCCCACGCCCGACCGCATCCTGACCGCCATCTCGCGCTGGGAGTGGAACTGATGCGCAACGATTTTCTGCTGCCGGACCTCGGCGAAGGGCTCACCGAGGCCGCGATCGTGTCCTGGCTCGTGGGCCCCGGTGACACCATCAGCATTGACCAGCCCGTCATCGAGGTTGAATCCGCCAAGTCCGTCGTCGAATTACCGTCACCTTTCGGCGGCATCGTCGAACAGATCTTCGGTGAGCCGGGGCAGACCATCCACGCCGGGCAGGTGCTGCTGACGGTCACGGCTCCAGCCTCGCCGAAAACGACGGCGACGGATGCGCCGGCGCCGGCCGTGCCGACGGATGCGCCGGATTCGACGGATTCGACGCAGACATCCGGTGCGGTGCTGATCGGCTACGGCACCACCGTGAGCGCTCGACCCGCCCGCCGCCCGCCGCGCGGGCGCTTCGGGGTGAAGCGAGATGACGCTCATACCACGGCGCCGGTTGCCGCACCGGTGGCCGCCGTGCCGCCGTCCGTCGGACGACCCGAGCACACCATGCGAGTTCCCGTCGTCTCCCCGCTCGTTCGCCGGCTCGCCCGTGAGAACGGATTCGACGCCGGAGATCTGAGCGGCACAGGACGCGACGGCCTGGTCACTCGGGCGGACGTGGAGTCCCATATCCGTCNGCTGCGCGCCGTGCCGGACACCGACATCGCAGCCGGCACGAAGCCCGATACCTCAGCCCCCTCGGCTCCGGCGACCCGCCTCGCCGCGCCACCGACTCACGAGCCTGTGCCGTTCGCGGCGGCGGTCGTGGCTGACGTTCGGATACCCATCACCGGCCTGCGCAAGGTCGTTGCCCAACGGCTGGCCACCTCTCGCCGCGAGATCCCCGAAGCCACGATCTGGCTTGATGTCGATGCGACGGAACTCTTCATCGCCCGCGATCGACTGCTGGCCGCCACCGGCGAGCGATTCAGCGTGACCGCACTGATTGCCCGCTTCGTGGTCGCCGGCTTGCGCCGCTATCCGCTGTTGAATTCCGCCGTCGACACGGCGAGTCAGGAGATCCTGCAATACGGCGCCGTCAACCTGGGCATCGCAGCGCAGACCTCACGCGGCCTAATGGTCCCCGTCGTGCACGCTGCCCACGCCATGACGACTCGGCAGCTGCGAGACGCCATCGCCGACCTCGTGGTCCACGCCGCGGACGGCACCTTCTCGCCCGCCACGCTCACCGGCGGTACCTTCACCCTGAACAACTTCGGCGCCCTCGGCGTGGACGGGTCTGCCGCCATCATCAACCACCCCGAGGCGGCGATCCTCGGGATCGGGCGCATGATCGAGCGCCCCTGGGTGGTAGACCACGCGCTGGCCGTGCGCACCGTTGTCGAACTGTCGATGGTGTTCGACCATCGTGTCTGCGACGGCGGCACTGCCGCCGGTTTCCTCACATTCGTGGCGCAGTGCATCGAAAACCCGGTGGCACTTCTGGCCGAGGTCTAGCCGCGACGAGAAGCTGTCGTCGGTGATTTCGGACGCACCACACCTGCCCTGCTGCTCGTTTCCAGCATACTAAATATAGCTTTGATCAGGCACTTTCCTGAGTTTGGGTCAATTTCCGGGTTCCCGACATACACTGGCCACTTCGAGCAACGTTTCCTATTTGCCGCGAACTTTTACCCTACTTCTGTTCGTCACACCCCCTTGAGGACGAACAGATGTTTAAGAATGCAGGCGTACTTTCACGTAGCACCGGAAAGCGCCGAGGATGGTTCCAACGGCTCATCGCCATGGTGGTGGTCGCCATTCTCGCCGGAGCGATCGTCGATACGCTGGCCCTTCCCGCCTATGCCGGGGTCGATGATTATCCGACCGCCTGGCGCAACGCCCCCTTGGATTCATTCTTCGACCCCTGGGGGATGTACAACCGCGAATGCGTGTCCTTCGTGGCCTGGCGACTGCATTCACGCAACGGCTACGAGATGCCCTTTCACGACGATGCCCTCAACTGGGGTCCCCGCGCCCGCGCCCGCGGCGTCACTGTTGACCGGATTCCGACAGTGGGCTCCGTTGCTTGGTATGCCTATGGACACGTGGCGTGGGTTGAGGCAGTCAATGGGGACGGCACCATCATCGTTGAGGAATACAACTGGCGGGTGGGTACCACCCACGATGGGGCTTATCACAGAAGAACCACTCTCGCCACAACGCCGACAGGGTTTATTCATTTCAAGGACAGCGGCACACCGCTCTCCGATGGAGTGTTCGTCAACCATGGCGGGCATGTCTACCGCATCGTCGGAGGAGCCCCGATCTACGTATCGGGTTGGGCTGTCTTCGGGGGATCGCAACCGACCATCACACTCTCAGACACCCAGTGGTCTCGACTGCCGCACTACCCCCGCGATGGGTCGTTCGTTCAAGCGTTCCCCAGCGGTCAGGTCTTCAGAATCTCGGGTGGGGCGCCGCTGTATGTCTCTACGTGGACCACCTACGGTGGCCCCCAGAGCGCCGTGACGATCGGCGATGATGATATTCGCAATGCCAAACCATCCGCCTCGACCGACCCGTGGAGCCATCTGAAGATCCATCCCGCCAACGGCGCTTTCGTCACTGCGCAGCCCAGCGGCCGGGTCTATCGTTTCGACCAAGGCGCACCCGGTCGGATCACCGACTGGGCCAGCGTCGGCGGCCAGCATCCCAGTGTGACCGTAGGCGATGAAACCATCCTCAGGGCGGGAACGACCGACCAATCCAACCCGTTCAGCCATCTGCGTGCTCGCCTCTCCGGCAGCGATCGTTTCGCATCATCGGCCATGATGTCCGCAGAGTCGTTCGCTCCCGGACGCCCCGTCGTCTACATCGCCAACGGCCTGAACTTTCCCGACGCCCTCTCCGGAGCGTCGGTTGCGGCAAAGAATGGGGCTCCTGTCCTCCTGGTCTCACCGACCGGAATACCGGCCGTCATTCAAACCGAATTGAGTCGCCTCCGCCCGGCTAAAATCGTGGTCCTTGGCGGACCGCTTTCCGTCGGCGATGCCGTGGAACGCCAGCTCGGCACGTTCACGACGGGCCCGGTATCCCGCCTATTCGGCGCAGATCGTTACGCGACGTCAGCTGCTGTTTCGGCGGCCAATTTCACCCCTGGCCTTGCCGTCGCTTACGTCTCGAGCGGTCTGAACTTTCCGGATGCCCTGTCCGGCGCTCCCGTTGCGGCCAAGAATCATGCGCCGGTTCTGCTGGTGCCCCCGGGCGCTGTGCCCGCTGCCATCCAAGCAGAGCTCACTCGGCTGCGCCCCGGGCGAATCGTCATCCTGGGTGGAACGAACTCGGTGTCCGCGGCTGTTCAGACACGGCTGGCGTCGCTGACGCCAGGAACCGTCACCCGACTGTCAGGAAATGACCGCTTCTCCACATCCGCTGCGATTTCCGCTGCGAGCTCCAGCCCTGGACTGCCCGTGGTCTATCTGTCCAGTGGGCTGACATTCCCGGATGCGCTCTCCGGAACTCCCGTCGCGTCCAAGAATGGGGCCCCGATATTGCTCGTTGATCCTCACGGCATACCCGCCCCGATCCGCGCTGAACTCAGCAGGCTTCACCCTGACCGAATCGTCGTTCTCGGTGGCGGAAACGTCGTGCCCGGCGATATCTTGCCGTGACTCGTCTTCAGGTCAGACGAGGCCGAGCAGCCGGGCCGCCAGGATGAGGCATGCCAGATTGACGCTCAGGAACACCCCCACCCAGACCATGCCCGGCACGTGGGTGAGTCGGGCCAGCTGATCGGCATCCGATGCACCGGCCGTGCGCCGGGAACGAGAGTGCTGCAGCTCGATCACCGTGCGCACGGAACCGAGCAACAGGAATGCTGTCAGCAGCAAGGCGAACATGCTCTGCACTGTAGCTGAACCGAACCAGGACACCGCGAAGATGACGGCTCCGCTGACCGCAACAGACCAAAGCCCGAACCAGTTGCGAATCTGTATCAGCAACAACCCCAACGACACGAGAAGCAGCCATAACAATCCCACGTCGTAACCTCGGCCGAGCACTGCGGCCGACCCCAGGCCGAGCACGGCCGGTGCCGTGTAACCGGCGACCAGCGTGAACACCATTCCGGGACCGCGCGTCCGGCCCCGGCTCACAGTGAGCCCCGACGTGTCCGAATGCAAACGGATACCGCTGAGCCGCCGCCCGCTCATCGTGGCGGCGAAGCCATGCCCGCCTTCGTGCACGATCGTGATCCCGTGCCGGCCCACTCGCCAGAACACAGGCAGCAGAACCACCAGCGCCGCAGCCAGGATCGTCAACCAGGCCGTCCCGATCGGAAGGGCCGGGTGCCGTTCGATCATGCTCTCCCAGATCCCCCACAGCACGCCCATGCTTCACACCCTAAACGACGCACACGCACACCAGGTACTCTCCCGGGTACACCAACTTTCGAGCCGACGCTCAGGTTTTGCGAGCAGTTGCTGCCGAAGAGGGTGGGCCTTCCGTGTCGCGTCCGGAGTGCGGTCGCCGTGACGACGGGCCGGACCGGCCACCAGGCGTGACGACGGGCACCGGGGCCGACCAGAACAGCCGTGTTCCGTCACCGGGCGTGCTCTTCACGTCGAATCGGCCGCCGCATACCAGCGCCCGCTGGCGAAGGTTCTCGATTCCGCTGCTTCGCACCGGCTCGGTGAAGCCGCATCCGTCGTCGACGAGAAGAAGTCGTACGCGTCCATTATCGGCGTTCACCGAAATCTTGATCGACGCCGCCCCGGAGTGGCGGGTCACGTTACTCAAGCCCTCCGTGATAACCGCCAGGAGATTTTCGCTCAGTGCTTCGCCCAATTCGGCGTCGATCGGACCCGACAGGCGGATGTTCGGTGCGAACCCGAGGGACCGGGTTCCCTCGGCAATCACCTCGAGGATGCGACTGCTCATCGTTGCGGCGTGCGGGGCGCCTCGCAGGGAGTAGATCGTGTCACGCAATTCGTGGATCGTACTGTCCAATTCCACGGTGACCGCCGCGATGCGTTCGAGGGCCACCGGATCATCGGTGAACCGTCGCAGACTCTGCATGCTCAGTCCGGCCGCGAACAGTCGCTGGATGACGAGGTCGTGCAGATCACGGGCGATCCGATCACGATCTCCGAAAACGGCCTGCTGTTCCCGCATCCGGTGCACATTGGCCAGTTCCAAGCCGAGAGCCACGTATGATCCGAACACGGCGCTCATCTCAACATCGGTGGGGGTAAAGCGTGCTGACCCGAGCGGACGGGCGAGCAACAGCACCCCCTGGCCGACTCCGGGCGGGCCGAGGGCAACGAGCAGCGACTGGCCCAACTTTGGCCACACCCCGTTCTCTGCTGCGAGGATCGGATCGAGGGCTTCGCTGAGCAACGGCAGAACCGTCGATTCACCGGTGCTGCGCACCCTCGCGAGGGCATCCGCGCTGAGCACAATGCTGCGCCCGACGAGAGCGGAAGCGCCCACCCCCGCACCCGAGGCACAAAATGCCTTGCCTTCTTCATCGGTCGGCAGCGCGATCAGAGCCAGGGCAGCGCCGGACTCGACCAGGGCCCGCAGCGCAACACCGTCCAACCCGCTCTCGTGTTCGTCGTCAAAGGATCGCAGCAGGTCTCGGGCCATGTCGGCACAGGCCTCCAGCCACGCTCCCCGACGGCGGGCTTCTTCGAAGAGGCCGGCATTCTCAATCGTCACGCCGGCAGCCGCCGCCAGTGCCACCGCAAGTTCCTGGTCTTCAGGCGTGAAATCCCCTCCCCCCTCTTTTTCGGTGAGGTACAGGTTGCCGAACACCACGTCCCGAACTCGCACCGGAACGCCGAGGAACGAAACCATCGGTGGATGATTGGCCGGAAAACCCGCCGCCGACGGATGCTGCCCCAGGTCGTGCAACCGGATCGGGTGCGGTTCGGCTATCAGTAAGCCCAGCACTCCTTGTCCCACCGGCAGCGCCCCCACCTTGGCGATCGTCTCGTGATCGAAGCCCACCGTGATGAAGTGGCTCAGGCTCTGGTCCGGGCCGATCACGCCAAGCGCTCCGTATCGCGCCCGCAGCAGCGTGCACGCCGATTGCACGACGCGATTGAGCACCGCCTCCAGGCTGAGGTCCTCGGCGATCGACACCACGGCGCTGACGAGGCCGCGCATACGTTCCTGAGTGAGCAGCAGTTCATCGGCTCGCGCCACGAACTCTCGCAGCAGGTCCTCGATCTGCGTTCCCCCCGGCTGCACAGCAGTCGAAAAGGGCAATTCGATCGGTTGGTCGACCATCTCCGGCTTCCGTACCTTCGTCAGAACGCGACGTGATCACGCACGCTGCGATGGGGTTGATGACTCCTGCGACAACCTTTGCATGGAACTCTGCCGGGAAGGGATAATCCGACGCGGTTTGCCGGGTATATCCCAAAAGAGTGCACCCAATTGGGGCGACAGTTCGGTGGCGACGATCAATCCACTGGGGACATCACCGTGTTGTGGCAGTCTCGCAAGAGCACGGTCAGTGGTCAGCGACGCGCGGCTGCGTCTTCTTCGCCAGAAATGCGTCCATTCTGGTGAATTTCTCCGGCGATTCGAACAGGATCGCCTGAGCCTCGTTGTCGGCGAGCGGATGCGACGCAGCCGGGGCGTGAAAGACCTCTTTCGCGAGCCGGGTAGCCAGCGGATCCTGGGCCCCGATGCGATCGGCAAGGGCGTGTGCGGCACTGATCAAGTCGGCTGGTTCGTGGATCTCGGTGACGAGGTGCACGGCGAGCGCCTCCGCGGCGCCCAGAACCCGACCGGCGAGAATGATCTCTTTGGCGACGGGTTCGCCGACGAGTCGGGCCAGCCTCCACAGGGCACCGGCCGCCGGCAGAATACCCAAAGCCGTCTCCGGGTTTCCCAGGCGCACCGTCGTCGAGGCGATTCGAAAATCTGCGGCGTAGGCCAATTCGGCTCCCCCGCCCAGGGCCCAGCCGTCGAGAGCAGCGATCACGGGCATAGGCAGGCGCGCAATCCGTGAGAACAGTCCGGAGTTGATTCCCTTCAGGGCATCGGCGCTGCGGCGCTCTCGCAGCTGGGCGATATCAGCGCCCGAGGCGAATACGCCGTTGCTGCCGGAAATGATGAGTATGAGCGGTTCCCGCTCGAGCTCGTCACACACGGCGTGCAGTTCGTCGATCATCGTCTGATCGATGGCATTGCGCACCCGGGGCCGATTGAGTTGCACGTGCACACGGTCGGCGCCGCGCTCGATCAGCAGCGTTGTCGGGTCAGCGGCGTGCGCCGACGCTGGCCCGGCGGGCTTACTAGAAGAAGTCATCAGGTGTGCCGGCCGCCTTCGTGACCTCGTCGGTGTCCAGATGGGCCGACGTGAGCTTGACCATGGCGACACGGAGGCCCGATTCCATCTGGGCTGACCACACCTCGATCTCTCGACGCGCGATATCGGCAGCATCCGCTCGGGCCAAGGCCTTCTCCTTCTCTTCTCGCTCATTCCTGACTTGCTGGATGCTCAGGGTGATGCCGTAATACGCTGCAACCATGGAAGCGATGGGCGTGGCGATCACGGCGAGCGCGTTGATGCTTTCACTGGTCACTCCGGCGACGACCATCACGATGAAGGCGAGCACCAGCACACCCATGCCGACCAGCACCACGAGGGCTATGCCCGGCCGCCGCAAACCCCGGGAACTGGATGACGCCGACCGATCAGTCGAGGGCTCGGGAATCGACGTCACGACCGGCATGCTGCCGGCAGCGGGCTGACCGAGGTTGAGCACTCTGGTCTCAGCGTCGGAAGGATTGAGCGCGGGATTCGCCGTGGGTAAGTCAGTCATGTCGTACTCCGTCTTCCATGATGTGTCCGTCGACTTATTGTGATGCGCGGTGAGAAGTGGGTCAAGAACGGGGCGGGTCAGATTCGATGAGGAAGACGCGCTTGTACGAGCGTCCATCCGGCAACTGCACGGTCTGGCTGGACAGCTTGCCACGGGACACCTGCAGGTACACCGCTTGCGCGCTCACTCCCAGTCTGGCCGCCGCCTCGGCCACCGAGAGCCCGGGCAGGTCTGTCGGCACGCTGCTGGGCCGGACGGAACGTTTGCGCCCGGCGAGCAGCCGCGCCGCAATCTCCTCATCGCTCCCCGACCAGCGCCACCGCGCAGCCGCGGGCTTGAGGCCCGCAGCGTCGGCGATATCGTCCCAGCCGACCCCCTCGGCAAGCGCTTGGCGCACACTGCTGAGCGTGACCGTATCGGCTTCGAGTTCGCGCAGCAGGAGCCGCACGGCGCGAAGCCGCTCAAGCGGTGCAGTCTCGTGCCCACCGGATGATTCCGCGGAAGTGGTCCGCTGTGCCATTTCACTGACCGCGGTGAGCGCAGCGCGGGTGTCCGGCGACAGGAAGCCGGTCACTCGTTATCCGCGAACGATGCCGCCGCAACGGAAAGAACCATGGGCTACTCCACCTTTCACAACGGGAGCCTTCATCTTGGCAGACCAACTCCCGTACAGCGGGAACGACAAGCGCACGGTCAGGCAGCACACCGGAAGCTGGGCGAACTCAGTTGTTGCGCCGGGCCGCCGTTCGGTGGGCCAGGCCGGAACGGGTTGCGACGTCGGCCATCCCGGCGATGTTACGGTCGAGGCGTTCCACGTCGATCACGACTGAGGTTTGGGCATGCTCTGCAGGGAGTGAGCCACCGTACCAGCCTTCTCAGACGGCCGATCGTCGGGTGCAGTGCATCAGACGGGGACGGCATCCTCGGCCAGCGCTGCTGCCTCCAATTCCATGGCCAGCTCGGCGTCCGCTTTGTGGGCGGCGACCTGGGCGACGTTGGGAAGCAGGAAGCTGGCGATCGCGGCAAGCCCCAAGGCTGTGATCGGCACCCAGATCCCACCGAGGAAGGCGTCTCGGAGCGTGTCGGGCACGAAGTCGACCCCGACGATACCGAAGAAGACGACGCCTACGACGGCAACGCCGATGGCGGAACCCACTTGTTGGAACGTTCCGAGTACACCCGATGCGGCTCCGGCATTGGCGATCGACGTCTGGGCCAGGGAGACGTCGGTCAGCGGCACCACGAGCAGAGTCAGTCCGAGGCCGGCCAGGGCCATCGGGGCGATCAGGTCGGGACCGACGAGAGCGTTGCCCTCGGCGGCGATGATGTTCGCGATCCAGACATAGCCCGAAATCTGGGCGACGGCGCCGATCAGGATCAAGCGCTTCCCCAGGCGCGGGCCCAGGGGCACGGCGAGTCCGCTGCCGAAGAGCGCACCGATGCTGAAGGGCAGCGTTGTGAGTGCCGCGGCGATGGCTGAGAAACCCAGCCCGATCTGGAGGTAGAGCACCAGAATCAGGAAGAATCCACCGATGGACGCACTGAACGAGAACGAGGTGATCACCCCGGCCGAGTAACCGCGGCTGTGGAACAGCGAGGTCGGTACCAGGGCTGATCCGGAATGCCGGTCCCGCCAGCTCTGGTACCAGATGAACACTCCCAGCAGCACCGGGCTCGCTCCGATCATCACCCAGATCCCGGCGGGCCAGTCGAGGTCACGGCCCTCGATCAGGCCGTAGACCAACAGGAACAGGGTGGCGGAGATGAGAATGACACCCGGGAGGTCGAGACTGGCGCGCTTGGCCGTGCGCGACTCGGGGATGCAGATTGCGGCCGCGATGAACAGGAGCACTCCGACGGGAACGTTGATGATGAACACGCTGCGCCAGCCGAGCTCAAAAGCGTTCTGAGTCACCAGGAGGCCGCCGATCAGGGGCCCGGCAACGGCGGCCAGTCCGGAGATGGCACCGAGGGCTCCGAAAACGCCCGCCCGTTCCTTCGGGGCGAACAACACTTGAATGATCGAAAGCACTTGAGGGATCATCATCGCGCCGAACGCTCCCTGAACCAGGCGCGACACCACAAGCATGTCCCCGCTGGTGGCCGCCGCACAGGACGCAGACGCGAGCGTGAAGCCGGTGACGCCGATCAGGAACAAACGCTTGCGACCGAAGATGTCGCCGAGACGGCCGCCGGTGATCAGGAGAACGGCGAAGGACAACACATAACCCGACACGATCCACTCGAGCTGGGCCGCGGTGGCATTCAGGTCCTGCTCGATCGCAGGCAAGGCCACATTGACGATGGTGGTGTCCAGAAGGTCCATGAACGCGGCGAAAAGAAGCACGACAACAGCTAGCCAGCGAAGGCGCATGAGGGACCTATCTGATGAGGTTGGGACGCAACTGCCCGAGCGTCCGAGGAGCGACAGATCTTCTGTGCAGGATGTAAAGAATACCGTCTGGGTCATGCTCCATATCGAATTGGGGGCTATCTCCCAGACGTCCCTCGACAGGTTGTCCTGCTCATCTCAGCTGGTCCATGTCCGCAGGGGCGGTGACCGTGACGCCGCGCGCGGACCTGCCTACGGTCACGGCGTGCCGCAGGGCCATCACTTCCCGGGTGCATTCCGGTTCCCAACGGTATGCCCAGGCTGGACGCGATCTGAACGTGCGTCAGATCGTCGTAGAAGGCAAGCGGCACAACCACACCGGCGCAACCCCGAGCTCCGTCGTTCACAGTGCCGGGGCTGCGCCTAGCGTGCTCAGTCGCGGTTGTTGACGAGCTTGACCGTCTGCACAGCGAAGGCGAGGTTACCGTCTGCGAGGCTGCCCCAGGCGTACACGATGGTGTTCGTGCGCTTGGCGATCGTCACATCGGCCGGTCCGATCAGCGGGACTGTCGTTCCGGTCGCCGCGACGGACGCGGAGATCGTACCCGTCGGCAGGGTCAACTCAGCCTGCTGGGGGTTGGTCAGGTTCGTGATCGCCGGTGTGCCGTTTGCCAGCACGTCGACCGCGGGTGCGGCCGCTACATGACGCACCGTGAGTCGACCGGAGTCCTGGCGAACGGGACGGAGATCGTTCTGGAACAGGGTCACAGTCGGTGTCCCCTCTTCGGCGAGGTGGGCGACGGCCGTGTAGTTCTGGCCGCTGCGCAGCGTGAGCTTGACCGGGCCGAGCAGGGGATTGTCTGCATTCGGGGCGTCGGCCGCGGTGATGGCCACGGAGTACATGCCCGCCTTCAGGCTCAGGGTGTCCGACAGCGTACCCGGAGTGAAGTCATTGAGGGTGAGCGCTCCGTTCACGTAGACGTCGACGGGCAGGTTGGGAATGGCGTGGAGCACGGACAGCTCGGCAGCTCGAGCGTGCCCGTTCTTGTGGTTCTCGCCGGCGTTGGCCGGGGAGAACCCGACGAGGGCGGCGACTACACCTACTGCGGCCCCTAGTGCGATGATCTTGCGCATGGTTAGCTCCTGTTGTTTTCGATGGCTGGGAGGCCTGTGACGGCTACCCGTAGCTTGTTCTGCTGTGACGGTCAGTTTGGATGCACCGCACCTGAATAATTCATCAAACTCTCGGCAGTCTCCCTGCGCCGCTGATCCGAGGACTATCGTGAAGCCGTGTCCATTCCCGGGATCGACGCACGGAACGCTCACACCGCGGGCGTGCGGCGGCTGGTCGAGAGCTATCGGGCGGTGCCGCCCAGGGCATCCGTGCGGCTCGCCAAGCCCACCTCGAACCTGTTCCGTTCTCGGGCCAGGCCGAACGCCAGAGGCCTGGATGTCTCGGGCTTGACGGGGGTCATCGAGGTCGACCTGAAAGCCGGAACGGCTGAGGTGGGAGGCATGTGCACCTATGAACACCTGGTCGCGGCGACGCTGCCCCACGGGCTGATGCCTCTGGTCGTGCCGCAGCTGAAAACGATCACTCTGGGCGGCGCGGTCACCGGCCTCGGCATCGAATCGACGTCCTTTCGCAACGGCATGCCGCACGAATCGGTGCTGGAGATGGACATCCTCACCGGAGCGGGAGAGATGCTCACCGTCTCGCCCCGCGAGCACGAAGACCTGTACCGCGCCTTCCCCAACTCCTACGGCACACTCGGCTATGCGGTTCGACTGGTCATCGAATTGGAGCCGGTCAAGCCATTCGTCGCGCTCAGGCATCTGCGGTTCCGCTCGCTCACCGATCTGATGGGGGCGATGGAGCACATTGTGGCGACCGGCAGCGTGGGAGGCGAGCGAGTCGACTTCCTCGACGGCGTGGTGTTCAACGCCGACGAGAGCTATCTGTGCGTGGGCAGGCAAACCGCAGCTCCCGGCCCGGTGAGCGACTACACCGGGCAGCAGATCTACTACCGCTCCATCCAGCACGATGACGGCGTGAAAAACGACCGACTCACCATTCACGACTATCTGTGGCGCTGGGACACGGACTGGTTCTGGTGCTCGGAGGCCTTCGGCGCCCAACGTTCGCAGATCCGTCGGCTCTGGCCGCGAACGCTTCGGCGCAGCAGTTTCTATTCGAAGCTGATGGCCTATGAGCAACGATTCCATATCGGCGATCGCATCGAAAGGCTGCACGGCCGTCCGCCGCGGGAACGCGTCGTGCAAGACATCGAGGTGCCGATAGAGCGCTGTGCGGAGTTCCTGGCCTGGTTTCTCGCCCACGTTCCGATCGAGCCGATCTGGCTGTGCCCGTTGCGGTTGCGTGGTGACAGTTGGCCGCTCTATCCGATCACGTCGGAGCGGACCTACGTCAACATCGGCTTCTGGTCGACCGTGCCGGTGGGCGCCAGCGAGGGACAGACCAACCGGATGATCGAACGCATGGTCACCGAACTCCACGGCCACAAGTCCCTGTATTCCGACTCATATTACTCCCCCGAAGAATTCGGAGCGCTGTATGGTGGCGGCACGTATCGTGCCGTGAAGAAGCGCTATGACCCCGATTCACGGCTGCTCGACCTCTATGCGAAGGCGGTACAACGACGATGACCACGTTCAAGGAACACCGGCCGCGCAGTCTGGACCGGGCCGGGAAGCCGGAGCCGAAGCCGAAGCGAAAGCTCACCCTCGCCGAGGTCCTGGAGATCCTGGCCGGCGGCCGTCTTCCGCTCAGATTCACGGCTTACGACGGCAGCTCGGCCGGCCCACCGGACGCAACCCTCGGACTGGAATTGACGTCGCCACGGGGCACGACGTACCTGGCCACCGGTCGCGGCGACCTGGGCCTGGCCCGCGCCTATATCGCCGGCGATCTCGAGGTGCACGGGGTGCACCCCGGTGATCCATACCAACTTCTCAAGGCCCTGGCGAATGAACTGGTCTTCACCCTGCCGTCACCGCGGCAGACGGCAGCCATCATCCGTTCCATCGGCCCTGTTCACCTGCTGCCCATCGCGCCGCCGCCACAGGAGGCGCCGCCGCGTTGGCGGCGCATCGCCGGGGGCACCCGGCACGGCAAAGCCCGAGACGCCGAAGCGATCCACCATCACTACGACGTGTCGAACACCTTTTATGAGTGGGTGCTCGGGCAGTCGATGACCTATACCTGCGCCTGCTACCCACGCGCCGATGCGTCCCTGGACGAGGCGCAGGAGAACAAGTACCGGCTGGTATTCGAGAAGCTGCGATTGGAGCCGGGTGACCGGCTGCTCGATGTGGGGTGCGGCTGGGGAGGCATGGTCCGGTATGCCGCCCGTCGCGGCGTCATCGCGACCGGTGTCACGCTGTCTGAGGAGCAGGCTGCCTGGGCACAGCGGGCAATCACCGAGGAGGGTCTGAACGACCTGGCCGAGGTGAGTTACGGCGATTACCGCGATGTCACAGAGACCGGCTTCGACGCCGTGTCCTCGATCGGGCTGCTCGAACACATCGGAGTACGCAACTATGCGTCGTATTTCGCGTTCCTGCAGTCTCGGCTGCGCCCGACCGGGATGCTGCTCAACCACTGCATCACCAGGCCGGAGAACACCTCCGAACCGTTGACCCAGGGTTTCATCGATCGTTACGTCTTTCCCGACGGTGAACTCACCGGGTCCGGCCGGGTCATCAGCGCTGCCCAGGACGCGGGCCTCGAAGTACTGCATGAGGAGAACCTGCGGCAGCACTATGCTTTGACGCTGCGCGATTGGGGCGCCAATCTGGTCAAGAATTGGGATGACGCGGTCGCGGAGGTGGGGTTGAACACGGCAAAGGTGTGGGGACTCTACATGGCCGGGTCGCGCCTCGCCTTCGAAACCGGTGGAATCCAGCTGCACCAGGTGCTGGCGGTCCGTCCCGACGATACCGGCGGAACCGGCGACCTGCCGCTACGCCCCTGGTGGACGCCCTGACGGGCGATGAGACCGCGAATGAACTAAAAGGTCAGGACGGGCCCAGCACCACCACAGAATGCGCGGCCACCACGATCGCGTTCGGCTCCCGACGCACGACTGCGTCACCGTCTGTCGCGAAGGCGAGCAGCACGGCGCCGCCGCCGGTCGGCAGCGTTTGCTCCGAGGCGGCGAAGTTGACCAGGATGCGAGTCCGGCCGCGCCGCAGGAGCAGCCAGGCATCCGGTTCACTGAATTCCACACTCGTGCGGCCGAAACGGGGATCCGTGACATCGGGATTGGACCGGCGCATGGCCGCGAGGTCGCGATAGAACTCCAGGATGCGCGCATGACGGGGTTGGGTGAGCTGCTGCCAGTCAAGCGTGGAGCGTTCGAAGCTGGCCGGATCTTGCGGGTCGGGCACCACGGTCGGGTCCCAGCCCATTCGAGCGAACTCCGCGATGCGCCCCCGCGCCGTCGCCTCGCCGAGTTCAGGCTCCGGGTGCGAGGTGAAGAACTGCCACGGAGTGCTCGCTCCCCATTCTTCCCCCATGAACAGCATGGGCGTATACGGGCCGAGCAGGGTCAGCGTGGCTGCGATCGCGAGCTGTCCGGCAGTCAGCTGCGCTGTCAGCCGATCGCCGATCGCCCGGTTGCCGATCTGGTCGTGGTTCTGCGAGGCGACCACAAGCCGCCACGTCGGCATCCGTTCGGTGTCGATCGTTCGCCCGTGGACACGACCGCGAAAACTCGAATAGGTGCCGTTGTGGAAGAATCCTGCCCGCAGCACCTTTGCGAGGGCACTGAGCGGTGCGAAGTCGGCGTAATAGCCGGTGGTCTCACCGGTGAGCGCCACATGGACAGCATGGTGGAAGTCGTCGCTCCACTGGGCGTCGAGACCGTAGCCGTTGGCTTCCCGTGGGGTGATCAGCTGCGGGTCGTTGAGATCGGACTCGGCCACGAGGGTGAGCGGTCGGCCGGTGGACGCGCTCAGCGCTGCCACCTCCACGGCGAGCTCCTCAAGCAGGTGGATGGCGCTGTGGTCACGGAGGGCATGCACCGCATCGAGGCGCAGCCCGTCCACGTGGTACTCCCCCAGCCACATCAGCGCGTTCTCGATGATGTACCGACGCACCTGTCCGGAGTCGACCCCGTCGAGGTTGAGCGAGGATCCCCAGGTGTTTCCCGCCTCGGTGCTGAGGTAGGGACCGTACTGGGGCAAGTAGTTGCCACTGGGGCCGAGGTGGTTGTACACCACGTCCTGGATCACGCCGATGTCCGCGGCGTGGCAGGCATCCACGAAACGCTGGTACGCCGCGGGACCGCCGTAGCCTTCGTGAACGGCGTACCAGAGCACCCCGTCGTAGCCCCAGTTGTGCGTGCCGTTGAACGCATTCACCGGCAGCACCTCGATGAAGTCGACGCCGATGGAGGCCAGGTGCGGCAGCCGGGTGAGCGCCGCGTCCAGGGTTCCCTCCGGTGTGAACGTACCCAGGTGCATCTCATAGATGGTGCTGCCCGCAAGCTGTCGGCCGGTCCAGGCCTTATCCGACCACGGGTGATCGCCGGGATCGAACGCCTGAGACAGCGCATGCACACCATTGGGCTGGCGGCGTGAACGCGGATCCGGGAACGGCCCACGTCCATCGACACGGAAGCCGTAGGCCACGTCGGGCGCTGTCACGACGGATGCCGCCGGCCGCCACCAATCGTCCTCGCCGCGGCGCATGTCGTAGGCGCTCTCCCGCCCGTCTGCGAGCAGGACGAGATGCACCTCAGCGGCGTTCGGTGCCCAGACGGCGAAACGCTCGTCGTTCATGATCCCATTCCTGTCTGCGCCAGCAGGGCGACCGGGTAGCGCTCGAGCAGGTCGGCCACATTGAGCACGCCGCCTGAGAAACGTTGGCCGGTGAACACATTCACATACGGGCATCCCGCGAGCACGATCGCCGTGTCTCGCCAGCCGCCGGCGGATTCGAGGCCGAGCGGCAACCGGGTGGCCACTGTGACGGCCCCGCCACGGTCGAACGCCACCACGTGGTTCGCCGCCGCTCCCACGGCGGTGACGGGCGCGTAGCGGGTGAACAGGCCCGCTCGGTCCCGGCGCAGGCGCAGCGCTCTGGTGGTGACCAGCAGCTTGACAGCACCGGTCTCGTCGACGGGAGGCAGCCATCCGTTCTCGACACGTTCCAGGTAGTCGCGCCGCAGGGCGAAGTCCACCGCGCGCCGGTTGTCGGGGTCCACGAGCGAGGTCTCCCAGAGCTCGCTGCCCTGATAGACGTCGGGGACGCCGGGGGCGGTGAGCTGCAACAGCTTGGCCGCGAGGGAGTTGCTCCATCCCGCCTGCCGTACGCGTGCGACGAAGGTCGTGATCCGTCCTTGCAGGGCCGGGTCGTCCTGTGTCGCCGCGACGAGGGCGTGCAGGGTCGTTTCGAACGCAGCGTTGGGTGCGGTCCAGCTGGTGCACGTACCGGCTTCGCGCGCGGCTTTCTCGGCATAGGCACCGAGGCGCTCTGCCGAAAGCGGCCAGGCGCCCACGATCGTCTGCCACAGCAGGTTCTCAAAGGGCGGGTCCCCCAAGGGGCAGGCCGCCCGCAACTCGGCGAGAGTGTGCTTCCACTCACGCGGAATCTCTGAGAGCACGTCGATGCGGGCCCGCACGTCTTCCCCGCGCTTGGTGTCGTGCGTCGACAGGGTTGTCATCGACTCCGGGAACGCCGCCAGCCGGTGTTGCTGCCGGCGGTGGAATTCGGCCGTGTCGATGGCGAATTCGTCGGGGTCGGCTCCCACCTCGTTCAACGAGCTCAATCGGCTGAAACGATAGTAGGCGGTGTCTTCGACGCCCTTGGCCATCACCATGCCGGAGGTCTGCTGGAAGCGCACGGCAATCGGATGCCGCGGGTCAAGCAACAGGGCCAGCAGGCGGTCGATCTCCCCGCTCAGTTCCGGGCGATGATCGACAGCCAGCCGCGCGGACGTGCGCAGGTCCTCTGCGCCAAGCGGCAGGTAGGAGCGATACACGGGAAAGCAGGCGAGCAGTTCGGCAAGCGCATCAGCCGTATCAGCCGTATCAGCCGTGGGGGTATCGACCAGCCGCGCCAGCCGCAATACCTCGGAGCGCAGCATTCCGTCGGCGATCACGCGCTTGGTCTGGTGCACCAGGTCGCTCCACGCCACGGGAAGGCTCGGCGATCCCATCGCGAGCGCGTCGAGCATTCCCTGGCCAGTCGGGTCCACGAGCACACGATCGAAATCGGCCAGGGCGTCGTAACCGGTGGTTCCGGCGGCGGACCAACTCGTGGGCAGGTTTTCTTCCCCCTCGAGGATCTTCTCCACGAGGACATACGCACCATCGGTGGCTTCCCGCAGCCGGTCGAGGTATCCGCCGGGATCGGCGAGTCCGTCCGGGTGGTCGACCCGCAGCCCGGCCACAAGCCCTTCCCGAACCCAACGCAGAATCTCCGCGTGCGTTTCGTCGAAAACCCAGGGGACCTCGACCCGCAGCCCAGCGAGGCTGTTCACCGCGAAAAAACGGCGATAATTCAGTTCGGCGTCGGCTCTGCGCCAGTTCACGAGCTGGTAATGCTGCCGGTCGTGCACGGTGGCAGCGGGTGCCCCGTCAGCGGCGCTGCCCGGGGCCACCGGATACCGGTTGTCGTAATAGTGCAGCTCATCCCCCACGAGTTGGAGCCGATCGAGTTCGTCCGGGCCGTCACCAAGCACTGGGATACGCAACTTGCCCGCACCGAAGGCCCAGTCCACGTCGAAGGCCTCGGCGTAGCGTGATCCTTCGCCGTGACGCAGCAGGTCCCACCACCAGGCATTCTGGGCGGGGCTGGCCACACCCATGTGGTTGGGCACGATGTCAACGAGCACGCCGCATCCGGCTGCCGCGGCCGACGCCGCCAACCGCTCCAAGCCGGGCGCGCCGCCGCGGACCGTATCGATGCGGGAATGGTCCACGACGTCATAGCCGTGGTCTGATCCCCGGGCAGCCTGCAGGAGGGGCGAGAGATAGACCCAGTCTGCGCCCAGACGGGTTATGTAGTCCACAACCGTGGCTGCAGCATCGAGGTCGAATGCCGCGCGCACCTGCAAGCGGTAGGTCGAGACCGGAGCCTTCACTGCACAAGTCCCTTCCGGGAGTTCTGGTTGGGGAGGGTGATCGTGCCGGTGAGGCCGGCCAGTGAGGCGGCAACGGAATGGTCCGGCGCCGACACGGGCGGGCTGTAGGCCCGCAACACGACAAGGGACCGCGAGGCGATGGTCTGCACGGCACCGGCCGGGCGCGGAATCTCGTCGGCGCCCTCACCGGCGGTGTCGACCACGATCTCCCACTGCGCCGCGTATTCCTCGGACGGGAGTGTGAAATCAACATCTTCCGCATCAGCATTGAAGCACAACAGGAAGTTGACATCGGTGATCTGGTGCCCGCGGGCATCGCGCTCGCGGATGCCCTGGCCGTTGAGGAACTTCGCCACCATCCGATTGCCGGTTGTGTCCCAGTCCTCCGGCTGCATCTCTTCGCCCTTCTCATTGAGCCAGACGATATCGGGCAGGGACTCCCCAGCGACACGTTTGCCCGGACGACCATCGAAGAAACTCCGGCGCCGGAAGGTCGGGTGGTCTCGCCTGAGGCGCGAGATCGCCGCGGTGAATTCGATCAGCGGCTGGTCAGCGTCATCCCAGTGGATCCAGCTGAGCGGTGAATCCTGGGCATAGGAGTTGTTATTGCCGCCCTGGGTGCGCCCGAGCTCGTCACCGTGCAACAGCATGGGCACTCCCTGCGAGAGGAGCAGGGTGGCCAGGAAGTTGCGGTGCTGGCGCGCCCGGAGGGCCCGCACGTCCGGGTCCGACGTGGGCCCTTCGGCCCCGCAGTTCCAGGACCGGTTGTGGGACTCGCCGTCCTGGTTGTCCTCACCGTTGGCATCGTTGTGCTTGTCGTTATAGGACACCAGATCGGCCAGCGTGAAACCGTCGTGGGCCGTGACGAAGTTGACCGATGCCACCGGCAGACGTCCGGAATGTTCATAGAGGTCGGCGGACCCGGCGATGCGGCTGGCGAATTCACCGAGCGACGACGGCTCTCCACGCCAGAAATCACGCACGGTGTCTCGATACTTGCCGTTCCATTCCGACCATTGCGAGGGGAAGTTGCCCACCTGGTAGCCGCCAGGCCCCACATCCCAAGGCTCGGCGATCAGTTTCACCTGGGACACGATCGGGTCCTGCTGCACCAGTTCGAAGAAGGTCGAGAGCTTGTCCACGTCGTACAGGTCTCTGGCCAGGGCAGATGCCAGGTCGAAGCGGAAGCCGTCGACGTGCATTTCCGTGACCCAATACCGCAAGGAATCCATGATCAGCTGCAGCACATGCGGGTGACGCACGTTGAGAGTGTTTCCGGTGCCGGTGTAGTCCATGTAGTAGCGCTTGTCATCGTCCATGACCCGGTAATAGGCCTCGTTGTCGATGCCTTTGAACGAGAGCGTGGGACCGAGGTGGTTGCCCTCCGCGGTGTGGTTGTACACCACGTCCAGGATCACTTCGATGCCGGCGGCGTGGAGGCTGCGCACCATCCCCTTGAATTCCTGCACCTGTTGGCCCGAATCGCCGGTAGAGGAATACGCGTTGTGGGGGGCGAAGAATCCAATGGAGTTGTAGCCCCAGTAGTTGTTCAGGCCCTGGTCCATAAGCGTGCCGTCGTTGACGAACTGGTGCACCGGCATCAGTTCGACAGCCGTGACCCCCAGCTTCTGCAGATGGTCGATGACCACTGGATGCGCCACGCCGGCGTAGGTGCCGCGCTGGGACTCCGGTACGGCCTCCTGCAGCTGAGTCAGGCCCTTCACATGCGCCTCGTAGATGAGCGTTTCGTTGTACGGGGTTCGCAACGGACGATCGCCCGCCCAGTCGAAGAAGGGGTTGACCACGACACCCAGCATCATGTGGGGACCGGAGTCCTCGTCATTGCGGGAATCGGGTTCACCGAAGTTGTAGGAATACAGCGAGGGATGCCAGTCGACGGCGCCACAGGTGGCCTTGGCGTACGGGTCCAGCAGCAACTTGTTCGCGTTGGCACGGTTGCCGGCAGTCGCATCGCCGTCACCGTGCACCCGATAGCCGTAACGCTGTCCCGGTTGAACGAGGGGGAGATAGCAGTGCCAGATATAGGCCGACGACTCGATCACCTCGACACGCGTCTCCACGCCCTGGTCGTCGATCAGGCAGAGTTCGACGCTGCTGGCCGCCTCACTGAAGATGGCGAAATTGGTGCCGCTTCCATCGAACGTAGCACCGAGCGGATATGGCGTTCCGGGCCAGGTTTCCATGAGACTCCTCGAAGTGGAAATCAGACTGAGAGGCACACCTGATGCCCTCTCAGTACGGTACCCCGTTGTAGGCACAACGGTGACCGGCCTTCGTGCGGGTATTTCACGGGCGACGACCAGAGGTTACTCCGTGGCGGCACTCCGCCGGGCGGTTGCCGCGCGGCGCGAACTCCACCAGCCCACTCCGCGGGCCACGACACGTTTCATGAACGCCGCCAAGCGGTGCGCGGCCGGAAACTCCGTGCCGAGGCAGGCCACTCCGAGGAAGACGACGAGCCACCCCGGACCGGGCAGCGGTATCAAGGCGGCACCGATGACGATGATGACGGTGCCGAGCAGGGCAACAGCGAGCCGATAAATCCAGCGCACGCTCGGGTACTTGTCCACCCACAGTCGACTCAGTCGCAGGAACGCGCGCAGCCGATTCCCAGGGTTGCCGCCCTCGCTCACGCGGGATTCAATCCGGTCGTCCACCACCTCAATCTAGCTGCTCCCGCTGGGAAAGCACACGGACGGGCTCGACGACCGCCAGACTAGAACTGACACCCCCACTCGCACCACCCTGACAGGAGCCCCTATGACCGAGCACGAACTCATCACCCTGTGGGTCACCGCACGCTGGCACATCATCATCTCCCAGCTCGCACCCACCTTCCTGCTGATCTCCCTGGTGGCGCTGCTGCTGATCGGACTGGACGGCGCCGATCTCACCGTACGCGTCGCCGCCGCCGGGATTCTGCTGGCCTCCGGCATTCTCGGTTCGCTCGTCCAAATCGCAGCTGCCACCGAAGGCCTCGCGATCATCACCGACCTGCGTGCCGCAGGCTCCACGTCCGCGCTCAGCCGTCGCGTCGTCGCGTCGGCACCGTGGGTCAATATTGTGCGGTTCCTGACGCCGGCCGTGTTCGTGGTCGTGTTCGTGGTGTTGCTGGCGGCCCTGTTCCTGCCGGCCTGATCCCCGGCGCGTCGGCGGCGGGTGAGCGTCAGTCGAAGCCGTCGACGTAGAACCAAGCCCGGCCCATCCGCTCGAAGCGGCTGGTCTCGTGCTGCCGCATGCGCTGACCGGCGCGCCGGCCGTGCGCGGTGAACTCCACCACTCCGTCCACGTCGAAGGGACCGCCCTTGCTCGTGGCTTCGATATCGAGCCTGGTCCACGCCGTTTCGGTGTCCAAAACGAGGGAGCCTGGTCGTGTCCGTGGATGCCACGTCGCGAGCAGGTAGGCGGCGTCATCCACCGCGAAGGCGCAATACCGTGACCGCATCAGCGATTCGGCCGTAGGAGCCATCGACTCCCCGGAGTGGAAGCGATGGCAACACGCGGAGTAGGTCTCACCGCTGAGGCAGGGGCACCGGTGCAGGAGCGGGTATGACATTGGTCAATTATCCCGCTTGTCACGCAAACGGATGCCGCTCTGCCCGTGACCCGCAGGGCGCGAATCATCATTAAAGCAAAAAACCCCGACCAAGTCGGGGTTTTTTGCATTCCGGGTGGATCCGAGGGGATTCGAACCCCTGACCCCCTGCATGCCATGCAGGTGCGCTACCAACTGCGCCACGGACCCGGATCACTGTTCCGAATTCCTCCGGAACAACTTGTTTAGACTACTGCATGTTTCAGCAGACGCGAAACCGAGCTAATCCTGAACCTCGGTGGAGGCCAGCTCCAGCGGAATGACCGGGCAATCCTTCCAGAGGCGCTCGAGGGAATAGAACTCACGCTCTTCCTCGTGGAAGACGTGCACCACGAGATCACCGAAGTCCACGAGCACCCAGCGACCGGCAGCCCGGCCCTCACGACGCAGCGGCTTGTGGCCGGCTTCGATGAGTTTGTCTTCGATCTCACCGGCGATGGCGATCACGTTGCGCTCTGAGCGCCCCGTGACGATGAAGAAGATATCAGCGAGCGGGAGCGGGTTCGACACGTCCAGTGCCAGCAGGTCTTCACCGGCCTTGGACTCGGCAGCGGCTACGGCTATTTTGAGCAGTTCGCGTGAATGGTCTGTTGCGGTCATTGAGTGAATCCTTGGTGTTGAGACGTCTTTGATGAAGAAATCGGGAGAAGGGGAAATGGGATTGCCGACGGCATCGGCACTAATAGATTTGGAGCAGGTGCCCGACGACGAGCAACGCTGACACGCTCACGGCCACTGCGGCCGTGGACACGACGAGAACCACGGGTACGGACAGTCCGCGCTGCTTCGGCGGCGTCATCACTCCACGCGTCGACGCATGCGAGCTGATGGCACGACTGGCACTGACGGGAGCATTCTCGCCCTGAACGAACTCACCACTCTGGTCCATGATCTGGTCGATATCGGAGGAGTCGAAGTGATTGGGGTGCTGCCCGGTTTCACCGAGGCTTCGCGGCAAGTCGAATGAGCCCGTGATCAGGATCTCGCCGGTGTTCGAGAACGGGCCCGATGTCGAACCCTGGTTCGGGATGGACGGAAGGATCAACGCGTTGGTCGTCGTGGGGATACCGCCCGCCCCGACACCGAGATTCACCAGATCGTCAAGTGACTGCAGCGGCTTGAGCGGCTGTACGACGACGTCATCGGCATCACCTTGGTCGATCGACCAGTGCCCGACAGGAGGGTTCAGGGTGGCGTTCTCCGAAACATCCGGACGCACAGGCGTGGCTTGCTCCTGCTCCGACTCGGGTTCCGAGACGTCTTCCACGTCTTCCACAGCTGCCGCGCTGCGCGCCCTGAGTTCACGCCGCGTCAGCACACGACTGGGCACCGAATCTGGGGACGTGGCCAGCGAGGGCTTTGCGTCGGCGGTGTGGGCTGAGAACGGCGCCACGGCGGGAAGCACCATCGACCGAGGATCATCCGACGTGCCTGTCGGGCTGGGAAGGGAGCTGGGTTCCGACGTCGATGATTGTGTGGCGATCATCGTCGCCGCCTGCTCGGAGGAATCAGAAACCTTGTTGTTCTTAGTGCCTGCGGCCCGACGCTTCTTCTCGGACCGCATTTTGCGGCCGGTCGGCACTTCGTCCTCGATCGTGCCGGCACCCGGCTCGTCGGCGGCTTCCGGGCGCCCAGCTGGCGCTTCGCCGGCAGGTTCGCCATCTCGGAGGGTCCTGTCAGCGGGAACTGCCTCCTGCTCGAGGGCTTGGGCCGCCTCGCGCGCCTGCCGTCGGGTCAGTAGCGGCTGGCTATCACCCAACGTCATACCACGCTCCGATACAGATGGTGCTTCGAGATGTACTGGACGACCCCATCCGGGACGAGATACCAGACCGGGAAACCCCGCTTCACCCGTGCTCGGCAGTCAGTAGACGAAATGGCCAGAGCAGGGACCTCCAGTAAGCTTACGTCCTGGTTAGGCAAACCCGAAACGCTCAGTTCGTGTCCCGGACGACTGACCGCCACAAAATGTGCCAGTTCCCACAGCTCGCGCACGTCTTTCCAGCCCAGAATCTGGCTGATGGCATCCGCTCCGGTGATGAAGAACAGCTCGGCATCGGGTCGTTCCGTATGCAGGTCGCGCAGCGTGTCAATGGTGTAGGTCGGACCGGAACGATCGATATCAACCCTGCTCGTCGTGAATCGCGGGTTCGACGCCGTCGCGATCACGGTCATCAGGTAGCGATGCTCGCTCTGCGTCACATCTGATTTCTGCCACGGTTGGCCGGTCGGCACGAAGACGACCTCATCCAGGTCGAAACTCTGTGCAACCTCACTGGCCGCGACCAGGTGCCCGTGGTGAATCGGGTCGAAAGTGCCGCCCATGACGCCGATCCGCAGTCGGCGGGGAGTGACACTCGTCCCCTCATCCGGTCCCATCCGGCTAGTGGCTACCGGGACCGACAATGCCACTCGTACCGGCGACACCGCCATGCGCTGCCGCGTAGGCGTTGGCCTTGGCACTGTGACGGTTGGCCACATCGCGGAAGCTCCAGAGCACGAGTCCCAACGCCAGGAAGAGCACGAACGCGACGAGTGGGTACGCCCAGAGGGGCAGGGGCAGCTCCACGTGTCCAACCTCGGTCAGCACAGCAGTCACAAACGACATGGGTTCTCCAATTCACACAAAAAAGTACGGCTTGCGCCACGGGTCAAGTCTAGTGGGAGCTATGCCCGAACCTGGCCGGAACCGCGAACGATCCACTTCGTGCTGGTGAGTTCGCTCAGACCCATCGGCCCGCGGGCGTGCAGTTTTTGGGTGGAAATGCCCACCTCGGCACCGAAACCGAATTCCGCGCCATCGGTGAATCGTGTGGAAGCGTTCACCATGACGGATGCCGAATCGACCTCGTTGAGGAATCGCTCCGCATTCGCGAGGTCGTTGGTGATGATCGACTCGGTGTGGCCGGTTGAATACCGGCGGATGTGCGCTATGGCTTCATCGAGTGAATCGACGATGGCCACGGATACGTCAAGGCTCATATATTCTGTTGCCCAGTCCTCATCCGTGGCTGGAACAGCCGACGCATACAGGGCTCGAACCCGAGCATCCGCGTGGATGGTGACACCGGCTTCGGTGAGCTTGCCGAGCACGCCCGGCAGCAGCCGCGCCGCGGAGGCACGGTGCACCAGAAGCGTCTCCAGGGCATTGCACACGCTTGGGCGCTGAACCTTGGAATTGTGCACGATATCGATTGCCCATTGGGAGTCCGCACTCTCGTCCAGGAAGATGTGGACCACTCCTGACCCGGTTTCGATCACGGGCACTTTCGCCTCAGTGACCACGGTGCTGATCAGGTTGGCGCTGCCGCGGGGAATGAGCACGTCGACATAACCGCGCGCCTGCATAAGGGCTGTAGCTCCGGCGCGGCCGAGCGGATCGATCGTTTGCACGGCGTGCCGCGGGAGTCCTGCTGAGGATATGGCGTCCTGCACAAGTTCCACGAGCACGCGGTTGGTGTTCTCCGCCGCGGAGCCGCCCCGGAGTACGACGGCGTTGCCGCTCTTGAGCGCCAGGGCCGCCAAGTCGACGGTCACATTGGGGCGAGCCTCGTAGATGACCCCGATCACGCCGAACGGGACTCGGACCTGGCTGAGCTTGATCGCGTTGGGCATCGTGCTGCCGCGCACCACTTCCCCGACCGGGTCGGTCAACAGTGCGACCTGTTCCACTGCATCGGCCAGGGCGGCAACGCGCGGCCCATCCAGAGCAAGCCGGTCGAGTAGCCCGGCGGTCAGGCCGTGGGCTGCGCCCCGGACCAGGTCCTCGCGATTCGCCTCCAGGATGGAGTCAACGTTCTCCCGGAGTCGGTTCGCCATGGCGCCGAGCCCGGCGTTCTTCAACGCGGTCGGCGCCGAAGCCAGAACGATCGACGCGGCGCGGGCGTCTTCGAGGGTGGGCGTGAGCTGGACATCGGGAAGTACAGGCTGCAACATATGCCTAGTTTACCAAAGACACCGAACCGGCCGGTCGAGCAGGCTCAAACCAGGTTCCCACTTGCGCGCCGCCGAGGGCGTGCGCAGCCAGTGCGGTGGCCGTCACCAGCACTCCGGTTCCCGCCGCAGCCGCCAGTCGCGCAGCGGACACCTTGGTACTTGCCCCTCCCGTGCCCACGCCGTTGACCGAGGTCGACCCGAATTCCATTCCCGGCAAGGGGTCGCCGGCCGCAATATACGAGATGCGTTCGGCGCCGACGCGTTCCGGGGGTTTCGTGTACAGCGCGTCGACATCGCTCAAGAGCAACAGCAGATCCGCACCGATGAGGGTCGCCACCAAGGCTGCGAGCCGGTCGTTGTCCCCGAATCGAATCTCATGGGTGGCGACCGTGTCATTCTCATTCACGATGGGCAGGATACGCAGGTCCAGGAGCCGATCCATGGCCCGTTGCGCATTGCTGCGCGGTGTCGCATTCTCGAGATCGCCGGCGGTGAGAAGCACCTGCCCCGCGACGATGTCGAAGCGGTCAAGACTGTTCTGGTAACGGGAGATGAGCAGGCTTTGCCCGACGGATGCCGCCGCTTGCTGGGTGGCGAGGTCGTTCGGACGGTCATTCAGCCGAAGATAAGGCATCCCGGTGGCGATCGCTCCGGAGGAGACCAGAACAACTTCGGCCCCACGCCCATGCGCCTGGGCAAGCGCGTCCACGAGGGGATTGATCTGCCCAGAATTCTCCCCGCTGATGGAGGAAGAGCCGACCTTGACCACAATGCGTGCCGCCACGGCTATGTTCTCGCGCGCAAGTGGACTCATATGCACACCCTCCCCGGCCGGGACCGCCCCACCTCGGGCAGCTTACCGGAGTCGGCACGTGCTCCGATTACAGGAGTGCGCGCTCGTCTTCACCATCGACCGGTTCGAACCACGTACCCACATGTTCGCCTCGCAGAGCCGCTGCCGCGAGCTCCGTCGACGTGATGAGCACCGCAGTGCCGGCATTCGTGGCAAGGCGGGCAGCCACAACTTTGGTGCTCGCTCCCCCGGTGCCCACACCGGTGGCTCCGCTCGAACTGAATTCGAAGTCGGTCAACGGGTTGTCCGCTGCGATCACATCGAGTTTCTCGGCGCCAGGCAGGTGCGGCGGCTTCGTGTAGAGGGCATCGACATCGCTGAGCATGATCAGCAGGTCCGCACTGATGAGGGTGGACACCAGAGCCGCGAGGCGATCATTGCTGCCGAAACGAAGGCCATAGACGGCGACCGTGTCGTTCTCGTTGACCACGGGCAGAATGCGCAGGTCCAGCAACCGGTTGAGCGCACGGCGGGTGTTGCTGCGGTGCGGCTCGTTGAGCAGGTCCCCCTCGGTGAGGAGCACGGTTCCAGCAGCGATCTCGTAGCGGTCGAGGCTCTCCTGGTAGCGGAAAATGAGCACGTTCTGGCCCACCGCCGCCGCCGCCTGCTGAGTCGCCACGTCGTTCGGACGCTCGTCCAATTCCAGGAACGGCATCCCGGTCGCCACTGCTCCCGAGGAGATGAGCACGACTTCCGTGCCTCGGCCGTATGCCTCTGCCAGCGCATCCACGAGCGGGGTGATCTGGTCGGAGTTCTCACCGCTGATGGAAGATGATCCGACCTTGACCACGATACGTTTCGCAGATGCCACCTGGTCGCGCTTTAAGCCAATCACTGCTAATCCTCTTTCGTTGATCCGGTTGTTTCGTCCGCCGTGCGGTCGGAGCGCACGTCCTGGTTCTGTTCTTCTTCACCGGTCTGCCACATGCCGGCTTCGCGCTCGCGCACCATTTCCGCACGGGCCGACGCCTTGGCATCCATTCGCCCGAAGTAGGCCTCGCGTCGCTCATTGCTGGTGCGTCGCTTGGACTCGTCAATGCGGGTGTCCGTTCCACGCGGGGCCGTGATCAATTCGGCCGTCGACGTGAGTGTGGGCTCCCAATCAAACACGACACCATGGCCGGGGCCGATGATGACGGTAGAACCGGCAATGGCGCCGGCCTTGTACAGCTCATTTTCCACGCCGAGTTTGGCCAGGCGATCGGCCAGGAATCCAACGGCCTCATCGTTGGTGAAGTCGGTCTGCTGAATCCAGCGTTCCGGTTTGGCTCCCAGAATGCGGTAGATGTCGCCGAAGGATCCACCCTCGACTCGAACGACGAAACCGCCGTCATCCACAGCCTTGGGGCGAATGATGATGCGGGGCTTCTTCGCTTCCGCAGCGGCGATTTCCGCTCGACCCTGCTCTACCGTCTCGGCCAGGGCGTAGCTGAGCTGCTTCAGGCCCTCGTGGGTGACCGAGGAGATTTCAAAGACGCGGTACCCGCGCGCTTCGAGGTCTGCCTTGACGAAACCGGCGAGTTCGCGGCCTTCCGGAACATCGATCTTGTTCAAGGCCACTAGTTGGGCCCGCTCGAGCAGTGGCTTCTGCCCCTCGGGGACCGGATAGGCGGCGAGCTCGCCGAGGATGACGTCGAGGTCACTGACCGGGTCGCGACCCGGCTCGAGGGTGGCGCAGTCCAGCACGTGAAGCAACGCGGTGCACCGCTCGACGTGGCGGAGGAACTCCAGGCCGAGGCCCTTGCCTTCGCTCGCGCCTTCGATGAGTCCTGGCACGTCCGCAATCGTGTAGCGGGATTCGCCGGACTCGACAACACCGAGGTTCGGGTGCAGGGTCGTGAAAGGGTAATCCGCGATCTTGGGACGGGCAGCCGACATTGCGGCGATCAGGCTGGACTTACCCGCAGACGGGTATCCCACGAGTGCGACATCCGCGACGGTCTTCAGTTCGAGGTAGACGGAACCCTCGAAGCCGAGCGTGCCGAGCAACGCGAAACCCGGGGCCTTGCGCTTGGTGGAGGCGAGGGCGGCGTTACCGAGCCCACCCTGTCCACCGGGAGCCACGACAAGGCGCAGGCCGGGCTCGTTCATGTCCAGGAGCTCGTTGCCCTCGGCATCTTTGACGACGGTGCCCAAAGGAACAAGGAGCTCCCGGATCTCACCGTTGTGTCCGTTGCGGTGGTCGCCCATGCCGGGCCCGCCGTTGTCGGAACTGCGGTGGGGTGAGCGGTGATATCCGAGCAGCGTCGTCGTGTTCGGGTCGGCGACGAGAACGAGGTCGCCGCCGCTGCCGCCGTTGCCGCCGTCAGGGCCGGCGAGCGGCTTGAACTTCTCGCGCTTTACCGAGACACAGCCGTTTCCTCCGTTACCCGCTCGCAAATGCAGCGTCACGTGGTCAACGAATGTGGCCATGAAGTGCCCCTTTCAGGTGGCGCAAAATATTAATTCCAGAAACACGTAAGGGCGGACCTCAGGCCCGCCCTTACGTTCACAACTGACTGCCTACTCGGCAGCCACCACGATGTTGATGACCTTGCGGCCACCCTTTGCGCCGAACTGAACGGAACCGGCTTCGAGGGCGAAGAGAGTGTCGTCTCCGCCGCGGCCGACATTCACTCCGGGGTGGAAGTGGGTGCCGCGCTGGCGAACGATGATTTCGCCCGCTCCGACAACCTGACCGCCGAAGCGCTTCACGCCGAGGCGCTGGGCATTGGAGTCACGACCGTTGCGAGTGGAACTCGCACCTTTTTTGTGTGCCATCTGTTCTTCTCCTGGCCTTAGACGATGCCGGTAACCTGAACGCGAGTGAGCTCCTGACGGTGCCCCTGACGCTTCTTGTACCCGGTCTTGTTCTTGAACTTCTGGATGACGATCTTCGGGCCGCGGAGGTTGTTCAGGACCTCGGCAGTGACCTTGACCTTGGCCAGCGACGCACCGTCAGAGGTGATCTTGTCGCCGTCGACGAGAAGCACGGCGGCCAGCTCGACGTTGCCGTCCTTGTCAGCCTTGATTCGGTCCATCGTCACGATGGTACCGACCTCTACCTTCTCCTGCCGCCCTCCGGCGCGCACAACTGCGTAAACCACTTTACGTACCAATCTCTGGG
>JGI24770J26754_10000247_pt1 | contig 38279 bp, 33 predicted proteins | sample LakOneMetagenome_FD_26754 | JGI IMG/M metagenome (IMG submission 26754) | reverse complement strand
ACTTCGAGTAGAGGTTTAGGGTTCCACCGGAGGCCGGACGTGTCAAACAACCAGAATTACTTAGCGGTCATCAAAGTCGTCGGAATCGGCGGTGGCGGCGTAAACGCCGTCAACCGCATGATCGAGCTCGGCCTCCGCGGAGTCGAGTTCATCGCAATCAACACAGATGCCCAGGCGCTGCTGATGAGCGACGCCGACGTGAAACTGGACGTCGGTCGCGACCTCACCCGTGGGCTGGGCGCGGGCGCGGATCCTGAGGTCGGCCGCCGTGCCGCCGAGGACCATGCCGAAGAGATCGAAGAGGCGTTGGCTGGAGCCGACATGGTCTTCGTTACCGCCGGTGAAGGCGGCGGAACCGGCACCGGTGGCGCACCCGTGGTGGCCCGGATCGCCAAGTCAATCGGTGCACTCACCATCGGAGTGGTCACGAAGCCGTTCGGCTTCGAGGGCAAGCGCCGCCAGGCCCAGGCCGAAACCGGTGTTGCCTCACTCAAGAACGAGGTCGACACCCTCATTGTGGTTCCGAACGACCGCCTCCTCGAAATCAGCGACCGCGGCATCAGCATGCTCGAGGCATTCGCCACCGCTGACCAGGTGCTCCTGGCCGGCGTGCAAGGCATCACCGACTTGATCACCACCCCGGGCCTGATCAACCTCGACTTCGCCGACGTCAAGTCGGTCATGCAGGGTGCCGGCTCCGCGTTGATGGGAATCGGTTCTGCCCGTGGGGCAGACCGTGCCATCAAGGCAGCGGAACTCGCGGTGGCATCGCCCCTGCTCGAAGCGAGCATTGACGGCGCCCACGGCGTGCTGCTGTCGATCCAGGGCGGTTCCAACCTCGGAATCTTTGAGATCAACGATGCCGCCCGCCTGGTGCAGGAAGCGGTTCACCCCGAAGCCAACATCATCTTCGGAGCCGTCATCGATGACACCCTCGGTGATGAGGTGCGTGTCACGGTGATCGCAGCCGGTTTTGACGGTGGAGAGCCCGGCGCGAAGGCCGTCGAGGTGCGGCGTGCTGATCTCGTGGCAGCCGGTGTCGCGTCGGGGGTGGCGTCCGCGGGTGCCGCCGGAACGACAGCGGGTGCCTCGACCGACGCAGGTTCGTTCAACTCGGGATCGTTCAGCGAAGGTGAACTGGCGGCATCTGTCTGGTCCGGTTCGGATTCCGCAGCCGGCGGCGCGAGCGCGGTCGACCCGGCCTTTGAAGAAGAATCCGACGATCTGGACATCCCTGATTTCCTCAAGTAACCCTCCGGGGGCGGCAGCAACAGATTCGGTCGACCGCGGGCTGAGTGAACGATTGCAGGTTGTGCGAAGCGGGATCGAGGACGCAGCACGGGAGGCCGGACGGGCCGCATCGGAGATCACCCTGATCGTCGTCACCAAGTTCCATCCGGTTTCGCTGATTGAGCAGCTGGCGGAACTGGGCGTGCGGGACATGGGTGAGAATCGTCACCAAGAGGTTCAGCAGAAAGCGGCAGAATTGGCGGCGCTTGATCTCACCTGGCATTTCGTCGGTCAGGTGCAGGGCAAGAAGGCTCGGCAGGTTCGGGCCTACGCGAATGTCATCCACTCGGTGGACCGTGCGTCCCTCGTGGATGCGCTGGCGTCGGAAACGTCGGCCGTTGACTGTTTCATCCAGGTCAATCTGACTGATGATCCGGCCAGAGGCGGTGTGAACCCGAATGAGCTTCTGCCGCTGGTGGAGCGTGTTCAAGACACTGCCGGACTTCGGTTGCTCGGACTGATGACGGTGGCACCGCTGCACGTGGAGCCGCGGCGAGCATTCGCTCGCATTCGTGCCCTCAGTGCTGACATACTGCAGAGTGCTCCGCAGGCGACGGCACTATCGATGGGCATGAGCCAGGACTACGCTGAGGCGATTCTGGAGGGTGCGACACACCTAAGAATTGGCACGGCAATCACCGGAAAACGTCCGGATCACAGTTAATCTCGACAGAGAAGCAAACCAACACGGAGGTCGACATGTCCAACCCGCTCAAGAAAACCATGGTCTACCTGGGTCTGGCAGACGAAGAGCTTGAGTACGAGGCGCCTGCTGCAGCTCACGTTTCTGCTGTTCCTGCCGCTTCCGGACACAACTCACAGCATTCTGCCTCCGACCGCGCCAACGCGGCTCAGGCCGGCACGGCGAACAACTCCGGTCGCGCTCCCGTCACCCCGTTGCGTAAGACTTCCACTCCCCAGAATGCGGCTGCGTCTGAAATGAATGAAATACTCACCGTTCACCCCCGTCAGTACCGCGACGCACAGGTGATCGCCGAGTCATTCCGTGATGGAATCCCGGTCATCATCAACCTTTCCCAGATGAGTGACGCCGATGCGCGCCGACTCATCGACTTCGCCAGTGGCCTGTCCCAGGGCCTCTACGGCAAAATCGAACGGGTCACCGCCAAGGTCTTCCTGTTGTCGCCGTCCCACGTCGTCGTCTCCGGCGACAATGTCAATGAAGACTCCGCCGACGAGGCGTCCTTCTTCGCGCAGGCCTAGTACTTCGCGTGGGCCTGCTCGGAAACCTGCTCTATTCTGTTTTTCTTCTCTACTTCTTCGTGCTGTGGGGTCGCTTCATTGTCGACCTGGTGCGCGGAGTCAATCGCGCGTGGCGTCCACAGAACTTCACACTCGTGCTGGTCGAGCTCATTTACACCCTGACTGATCCGCCGGTGCGTTTTTTTCGCCGGCTTGTTCCTGCTCTTCGCATCGGTCCGATCGCCTTCGACTTCGGGTTCACGCTGACGATGCTGTGTTGCATCGTGGGAATGTCCCTGGCCGGCATTCTGCAGCGACTCTGATTCTGGCGGCCGTCGCGTGCGGCAGAGGTCGGTGGGGGCCCCGACTCGCCCGCGAGGGCACACCGTCGCATGGACCCGACCATGTATCCTTAATCGGTAGTGCACCCGCTCCGGCGCGGTGTCGTCGCAGCTCGGTAGCCTGAACTGCACACAAACCAACTGTTCGCATAAGTATCAAGTTCTAAGGGTGGAAAGCCATGGCGCTAACTCCGGAAGATGTAGTCAATAAGCGGTTCCAGTCGACCAAGTTCCGTGAGGGATATGACCAGGACGAGGTTGACGACTTCCTCGACGAGGTCGTTGTCGAGCTGCGTCGCCTCACTCAAGAGAACGAAGAGTTGCGTGCCCGCATCACTGAGGGTGGTGGCGTCATCGCCGAAACCGTCAGTGCCCCGGCGGTCGTCCCAGCCGACGTCGTGCCGGAACCGGTCAAGGCAGCGCCCGCGCCGGTTGCCGCCGTTGTTCCCGAGCCGATCGATGAGACGGCCGGAACCACCAATCTCCTCCAGCTCGCCCGACGCCTCCACGAGGAGCACGTCAAGGAGGGTGCCGAGAAGCGCGATGCCCTCATCGCCGAGGGACACGCCACGGCGGCGCGCGTCATTGCCGAGGCGGAAGCCAAGCAGCGCGAGCAGATGAAGGTGCTCGACCAGGAGCGTTCGGTTCTGGAAACCAAGATCGATGACCTGCGTACCTTCGAACGCGAGTATCGCCTGAAGCTCAAGAGCTACATTGAAGGCCAACTGCAGGACCTTGACGCCTCGTCCTCGGTTGGAGCGGGCGTCAAGAGCGACTCGAAGTCCAGCTTCCAGGGCTTTGGCGCCTAAGACACAAGCGAAGCAGGCTCGCGTGAGCCGGGGTCCTCGTGCGCTGATCCTGTTGGCTGGGATTGCGGTCAGCATCTTTGCGCTCGACCAGGCCAGCAAATTCCTGGTCGTCACCAGAATGACCGAGGGCGAGGTCATCGGGGTTCTGGACGGTGTGCTGAATTGGCACTTCGTTCGGAATCCCGGTGCTGCTTTCTCTCTTGCCAGCGGTTCAACGTGGATTTTCTCGCTGATCGCGGCGGCCGTGGTGGTATTCATCATCTGGTTCGCTCGTCGCATCCGTTCGCTGATGTGGGGCTTGGTGTTCGGCCTGCTCCTTGGCGGAGTGCTCGGTAATCTGACCGACCGACTGTTCCGGGAGCCGAGTTTCGGTGAGGGACATGTTGTCGATTTCATTTCCACGCCATGGATGATTCCCGCTATCTACAATGTGGCGGACATGTCGATCGTGATCAGCATGGTCATCTTCATGGTCCTGACCATTCGCGGCATCGGCCTTGACGGCCAGCGCGTTGTCGAGGAGAAGAAGGGTGCCGCACCGTCATCGTCCCCATCTCCAGCCGTGGTCCCTGCGGTCGAAGTTGATCACCCCGACGAAACCAAGCCTCAGACCGGAACTGCACCATGACTGCTCAAACTCGCTCCCTTCCACTTCCGGACGGACTCGAAGGTGTGCGCGTGGACGCGGGGTTGGCCAAGCTATTCGGTTTCTCCCGCAGCTTCGCCGCTGAGATCTGCGAGCTCGACGGCGTCACCCTTGATGGGGCCGTTGCCAGCAAGTCGGATCGTCTGCATGCGGGCAGTTGGATCGAAGTCACCTGGCAGACCAAGGAGCCCGTCCGGATCATTCCGATAGCGGTTCCTGACCTCACCATCGTTCACGACGATGAGAGCATCATCGTGATCAATAAGCCGGCCGGCGTCGCGGCTCATCCCAGCGTCGGCTGGACGGGACCGACGGTTCCGGGTGCCCTGGCAGCTGCCGGCTACCGCATCGCCACATCCGGTGCCGCGGAGCGAGCAGGAATCGTGCACCGGTTGGATGTGGGCACGAGTGGCCTGATGGTTGTCGCGAAGTCCGAGACCGCGTATACCGCGCTCAAACGGGCCTTCCACGACCGTNAGGTTGAGAAGATTTACCATGCCGTCGTGCAGGGGCATCCGGACCCCCTGGCCGGGACGATTGAAGCTCCGATCGGTCGTCACCCGAGTTCGGCATGGAAATTCGCGGTCATGTCCGAGGGCAAACACGCGGTCACCCATTACGAGACCCTGGAAGCATTCCCCTCGGCGTCGCTGCTGGAGATCCATCTTGAAACGGGTCGAACTCATCAGATTCGCGTACATATGGCTGCCCAGCGGCATCCGTGTGTGGGCGACTCCATGTACGGTGCCGACCCCAGCATCACAGCTCGGCTAGGCCTCGGCCGACAGTGGCTTCACGCCACCCAGCTGGCGTTCACCCACCCTGATTCCCACGAGTGGGTAACCTTCAACGCACCCTATGCGCCCGACCTCGCGCACGGACTTTCCGTGCTGCGTGGAGACTGACCCAGCAGATTGAGCACAGTGAGCACTTCTAAGACCTCGACGGATTCGTTCGTTCACCTCCACGTGCACAGCGAGTACTCGATGCTCGACGGTGCTGCGCGGGTCAAGCCGCTGATCAATGCGGCCGTCGAGCAGAAGATGCCCGCGGTGGCCATCACGGACCACGGCAACGTGTTCGGCGCCTTCGATTTCTGGCGAACGGCCACCGATGCGGGTATCAAGCCCATCATCGGAACCGAGGCGTACATCACGCCCGGGACCGATCGACGTGACAAGACTCGGGTTCGCTGGGGCACCGGTGCGCAGAACCGAGATGACGTCGGCGGAAGCGGGTCATACACGCACATGACCCTGCTCTCCGAAAGTACGGAGGGCATGCACAACCTCTTCCGCCTGTCGTCGAAGGCATCGCTGGAGGGGTACTACTTCAAGCCCCGAATGGATCGCGAGCTGCTGAGTCAGTTCTCCACCGGCCTGATCGGAACCACCGGCTGTGTTGGTGGCGAGGTGCAGACCCGGCTGCGGCTGGGGCAGTACGCGGAAGCAAAGAAAGCCGCGGGGGATTTCCAGGACATTTTCGGCAAAGAGAACTTCTTCTGCGAGATCATGGACCACGGCATCGATATTGAGCGGCGAACCATGACCGATCTGCTCAAGCTCGCCAAGGAGCTCGATCTTCCGTTGGTGGCGACCAACGACCTGCACTACACGCATGCCCATGATGCAACAGCGCACGCCGCTCTGCTGTGCGTACAGTCCGCCTCGACCCTGGACGATCCCAACCGATTCAAATTCGACTCCAATGAGTTCTATCTGAAGACCGCCGCCCAGATGCGGCATATGTTCCGCGACAACCCTGAGGCCTGTGACAACACGCTGCTCATCGCCGAGCGCTGTGAGGTGGAGTTCAACACCAAGGCCAACTACATGCCCCGTTTCCCCTGCCCGGAGGGTGAGAACGAGGAGAGCTGGTTCGTCAAGGAGAACGAAATCGGGCTGGCGAAGCGCTACCCGAACGGTATTCCGGCGGAGGTCCGCAAACGCGCGGATTACGAAATCGGGATCATCATCCAGATGGGCTTCCCCGGGTACTTCCTGGTGGTGGCCGACTTCATCATGTGGTCCAAGCAGCAGGGAATCCGCGTTGGCCCCGGCCGCGGATCGGGCGCTGGATCAATGGTGGCCTACGCGATGGGCATCACCGACCTCGATCCCCTTGTGCATGGTCTCATTTTTGAGCGGTTCCTCAACCCGGACCGAGTGTCCATGCCCGACTTCGACGTTGACTTCGATGAGCGCCGTCGCGGCGAGGTCATCAAGTACGTCACCGAGAAGTACGGCGAGGAACGCGTTGCACAGATCGTCACGTACGGCACGATCAAGGCTAAGCAGGCCCTTAAGGACGCCAGCCGAGTTCTCGGATTCCCTTTCGGAATGGGCGACAAGCTCACCAAGGCCATGCCGCCGGCCATCATGGGCAAAGACGTGCCGCTCACCGGCATGTTCGATAAGGACCACCCCCGATACCGTGAGGCCGCCGACTTCCGTGCCGTCATCGAGTCAGACCCGGAGGCCAGAACCGTGTTCGACACGGCACTGGGGCTGGAAAACCTCAAGCGGCAGTGGGGCGTGCACGCGGCCGGCGTGATCATGTCGTCCGACCCCCTCATCGACATCATCCCGATCATGAAGCGGGAAGCGGACGGCCAGGTTGTCACGCAGTTCGACTATCCGGCATCCGAAGCCCTCGGGCTGATCAAGATGGACTTCCTGGGGCTTCGAAACCTCACCATCATCGACGACACCCTGGACAATATCGAGGTCAACCGCGGCCACCGACCCGTGCTGGAAGACCTGGGCCTGGAAGACCCGGCCGCCTACGAGTTGCTGGCCCGGGGCGACACGCTCGGTGTCTTCCAGCTCGACGGCGGACCCATGCGTTCGCTGTTGCGCCTGATGAAGCCGGACAACTTCGAAGACATCTCCGCCGTGATCGCGCTGTATCGGCCAGGGCCGATGGGGGCCAACTCCCACACCAACTACGCGCTGCGCAAGACCGGGCAGCAGGAGATCGTCCCGATCCACAAGGAGCTCGAGGAAGCCCTGTCCGACGTGATCGGCAACACGTACGGGCTGATCGTATACCAGGAACAGGTCATGTCGATCGCCCAGAAGCTGGCCGGTTTCTCCCTGGGTGAGGCTGACCTGCTTCGCCGTGCCATGGGTAAGAAGAAGAAGTCCGAGCTGGACAAGCAGTTCGAAGGCTTCTCCAGCGGCATGAAGGCCAACGGCTACTCCATGGATGCCGTCACCACCGTCTGGAACATCCTGCTGCCGTTCTCCGACTACGCCTTCAACAAGGCACACTCGGCCGCGTACGGTGTTCTGTCGTACTGGACGGCTTACCTCAAGGCCAAGTACCCGGCGGAGTACATGGCGGCCCTGCTCACCAGTGTGGGAGATTCTCGCGACAAGCTCGCTTTGTACCTGAACGAGTGTCGCCGGATGGGCATCCAGGTGCTCGCCCCCGACGTGAATGAATCAATCGGTTTCTTCGCCGCCGTCGGAACGGACATCCGCTTCGGCTTGGGCGCCGTGCGAAACGTGGGTTTCAACGTGGTGGATGCCATACGAACCACACGGGACGCGAAGGGACGCTTCGAATCGTTCCATGACTTTCTCCGCAAGGTTCCGCTGCAGGTAGCCAACAAACGCACGATCGAATCCCTCGTGAAAGCGGGCGCGTTCGATTCGCTCGGGGCGACCCGCCGCGGCATGGTCGAGATTCATGAGTCCGCCGTGGAATCGGCGGTGAAAATCAAACGGGAAGAGGTCAACGGAAACATCGGTTTTGACTTCGACAGCCTGTTCGACGAACCGCAGGACACGGACCAGGTGCCCGAACGCCCCGAATGGAGCAAGAAAGAGAAGCTCGCCTTCGAACGGGACATGCTCGGCCTGTACGTGTCCGACCATCCGCTCGCGGGACTCGAGATCCCGCTCGCCAAGCACGCCAGCACGTCCATCGCGGATCTCATCGCGTCCGAGACGACCGAGGACGGCGACACGGTCACCGTGGCCGGCCTGATCACGAGCGTGCAGCACCGCACCGCGAAGAAGTCGGGCAACCANTACGGCATGATCCAGGTCGAGGACTTCGGNGGAGAGATCACGGCAATGTTCATGGGCAAGGCCTACGTCGAATTCGCTCCGGAACTTGTCAACGACTCCGTGGTGGTGGTTCGCGGTCGGGTGAGCATGCGCGACGACGGCATGAACCTGCATGCCTTCAGCGTGTTCCAACCCGAACTCGGTCAGGCCTCCGATCAGAGTACGGTGTCTCTCACCGTGACCGAAGCCCGGGCCACAACCGACACCGTGCAGGCGCTGGGTGAGATCCTGTCGCGGCATTCCGGTGACGCCGAGGTGCGGCTCCGGCTCGTGAAGGGTGACACGGCGCGGGTATTCGAGCTGCCGCATCGCGTGACGGTCAGCGCGGACCTGTTCGGAGAACTCAAGAGCATTCTGGGTCCGAACTGCCTCACCTGAATCACGCGGCCACCGGCCGGCACCATTCGTCAGGGCACCCCGACATCGGGAACTCGGGCGGGTCGTTCCGCGCGCCGGGTGCGTAGGTATTCTGGAAACATGAAAAAGTTCGAGCCCATCTACAGCACGGCGATTGCNGTGGGGCGCACACTGTTCGCAGGCTTGAGGCTCCGAGCGTCGTTGACAGGTGCAGGCAANCTGCCCGCAACCGGCGGCGCGGTGCTGGCCATCACTCACTTCGGCTACCTTGACTTCGCCCTGGTCGAGTGGCAGATGTGGCACCAGAACCGGCGGCACATCCGTTTCCTGGCCAAGAAGGGTGCCTTCGACCAACCTGTCGTCGGCATGCTCCTGCGGGGCATGCGCCATATATCGGTGGACATGAGCAGCGGCGCGGAGGCTTACAGCCAGGCGGTGGCTGCGCTTAAGAATGGTGAAGTGCTCGGCGTCTTCCCGGAAGGGGGCGTCAACGCGTCTTTCAACGTGCGAAAGCTGAAGACGGGAACCGTTCGGATGGCCGCCGAGGCTGGCGTGCCGATCGTGCCGATCGCTGTCTGGGGCGGGCACCGGGTTCTCACCAAGAACCATAAACCCACTCTCCGCGAGGCGTATCGCGTTCCGGTCTTCTTCGCCGTCGGAAAACCGGTCACCGTCGAGCCGGGCGACGACCCGGAGCTAGCCACGTCCTCCCTGCACGATTCCCTGCAGGTGCTGGTTGACGAACTCCAGGCCGGTTACCCGGTTCCGGGAGCCGGCCGGTGGTGGCAGCCGGCGCACCTCGGCGGCACGGCTCCGACCCCGGCGGAGGCCGCCAGGGTTGAAGCCGAACGCCAGCGGCGCAAGGCCGAGGAGGCGGCCAAGAAACCCTGACCAGCTGAAACGGGTCGATCAGGTCTGATGCACGAGGTCAGATGGCCGCACCGGGAAGGCGGTACGTGCGCTCGTGATACAACAGGGCGTCGTCGTCGTCGCCGATGCCTCCACCTTCGATCTGCACCACGACCACGGCGCTGTTGTGTACCGCCAGCCGCTCAACGATACGTCCCACCATCCAGGACGTGACGTCGTTGAGGACGGGGAGCCCGTGTGGTCCCACATGCCAGTGGTCGCCGGCGAATCTGTCTTGGCTGGGTCCGGCGAGCTTCTCCGCGACGAGGCGGTTGCGAGAACCGAGCATGTGGATGATCACCCGCTCGTTGGAGGCGATCGCGGGCCACGTGCTCGCCGACCTCGCCATGTTGAACGTGGCCAGCGGCGGCACTGCAGACAGGGAGGCGAGGCTCGTAGCCGTGAACCCAGCCGGGGAACCGTCTTCCGTGAGCGTCGTCACCGCGGCGACTCCGGCCGCGTGTCTCCGGAAGGCGTGTTTGAACGCCGTGAGATCGAGTGGCGCATTGACATCGACGTCAAGCGGCGGAGTTGGGGAAGCGTCGGTAAATCGGGACGCAGCTGTGTCATTCATACGTAACCAACAATCTGTTCGCTTCCCAGACTATTCCCGGTGGCGCACCTTGGCCGTTAGGCTGGTCATGATGATTCAGACTATTGACCTTCGAGGAACCCTTGCCACGCCCGCAGCGTTTCTGGCCGCCGTGCCCCGTGCTGCGACGAGTGTGGCGTCGGCCAGCGATATTGCGGCCGATTTGATCGAGGATGTTCGGACCCGGGGGAGCGCCGCTCTTCTCGATCAGGCGGAACGCCTCGATCACGTGCGTCCGGCCCAGGTGAGGGTTCCAGACCACCACCTGACGGAAGCCCTCGCCGGTCTCGATCCGGCGGTGCGGATCGCCGTGCAGGAGACCATTCGCCGGGTGCGGCTCGCGAGTGCCGCCCAGGTTCCCCCTCTGGTCACGACCACGATCGAACCAGGGGCGACCATCACTCAACGGTGGCAACCGGTCAACCGCGTGGGCCTCTACGTACCCGCCGGCAAAGCGGTGTACCCGTCCAGCGTCGTGATGAACGTTGTCCCGGCTCAGATAGCAGGTGTCGCGTCGATTTCGCTCGCTTCGCCGCCCCAGAGCGCATTCGGTGGGCGGGTGCATCCGACGATCCTCGCAGTTGCCGCTCTGCTCGGGGTCGATGAGGTCTATGCCATGGGCGGTGCCGGGGCCATCGGGGCATTTGCCCACGGTGTGCCGGATCTGGAGCTGGACCCCGTGCAGATTGTCACGGGACCGGGAAACGTCTATGTCGCTGCGGCCAAACGGTTGGTGCGCGGGCACGTCGGCATCGATTCCGAAGCCGGGCCGACGGACATCCTGGTTATCGCGGATGACACGGCTGACCCGCTGCTCGTGGCGGCTGACCTGGTGAGCCAGGCCGAACACGATGAACTGGCCGCTGCCGTTTTGGTGACCGATTCGGTTCGTCTTGCCGATGCTGTCGCTGCGCGTCTGGTGACGTTGGCGGCGTCAACGACCCACTCGGCACGTGTGACGGCCGCGTTGGGTGGCCAGCAGTCGGCGATCGTCCTTGTTGATGATCTCGCCGCGGCGGCCGTCTTCAGCAATGCGTTCGGGCCGGAACATCTCGAGATCCAAACTCGTGAGCCGCACGATGTGCTGGAAACAATCGAGAATGCGGGCGCCATCTTCCTCGGGGCGCACTCACCGGTGAGCCTGGGCGACTACTCGGCGGGATCCAATCACGTGCTTCCCACGGGCGGCCAGGCACGTTTCTCCTCGGCCCTGGGCGCCTACACGTTCCTTCGTCCGCAGCAGATCGTGACGTACAGCCGGGAGGCCCTGCGCGCGGTCGCCGCGAACATCGCGGCCTTCTCCGCCGCCGAAGACCTGCCCGCGCACGGTGATGCTGTGACCGCGCGCTTCGAACACTGACGGCTGTGACGTGCTGACGTGCTGACGTGCTGACGTGCTGACGTGCTGACGCGCTGACGCGCGTCGCGGCCGTTGCCGGTGGGGCGGCGGGGGGCAGGCCCAGGCACGTCCAGCGCGGTAGGGTGAGATCACTATGTTTTGCCCGTTCTGTCGCCACCCAGACTCCCGAGTCATCGACTCGCGNACGAGCGACGATGGACTCTCCATCCGCCGCCGTCGCCAGTGCCCGGAGTGCGGCCGTCGATTCAGTACGACCGAGACGGCCAGCCTCAACATTGTGAAGCGCAGCGGTGTCGTTGAGCCGTTCAGCCGGGAAAAAGTCGTCACCGGCGTTCGCAAGGCCTGCCAAGGCCGGCCCGTCACGGATTCGGATCTTGCCCTGCTGGCGCAGAAGGTTGAGGAGACCATCCGGCAAACCGGTGCGTCCCAGATCGACGCGAACGATATCGGCCTCGCCATCCTCACCCCGCTGCGTGACCTCGATGAGGTGGCGTACCTCCGGTTCGCAAGTGTTTATCAGGGTTTCAGCTCACTGGAAGACTTCGAAGGGGCCATTAGGCAGCTTCGTCAGGAGCATGCGAATGCACATTCCGCCCCGGCGAACGCGGCCGCTGCCGACGCAGAAGGACGCTGAGACTGTCGTGTACCCCCTTTTCTTCTCGCTGGTGCTGAGGCGCCTCGATCCGGAACGCGCGCACCACCTGGCGTTCACCGTCATCAAGCTGCTGCCTGCGCTGGGTGTCGGGCGGATTGTGCATCGTTTCACCCGACCGAGAACCGATTTGGGCGTGGACGCCCTCGGACTGCACTTCGATTCGCCGTTCGGCGTGGCCGCGGGTTTTGACAAGGATGGCGAGGCGGTCATCGGACTGGGCAATCTCGGCTTCGGCCATGTCGAAGTCGGCACCCTGACCGCCGTCGCTCAGCCTGGCAATCCTCGGCCACGCCTCTTTCGGCTTGTCGCCGATCGTGCCGTCATCAATCGGATGGGTTTCAACAACAACGGTGCGCGGGCGGCCGTATCCCGGTTGGCTCGTGTTCGCGAGGTCCCGGGGCGGCCGGTTCTGGGGATCAACATTGGCAAGAGCCGGGTCACCAGCGTCGACGACGCCACCGAGGACTACCTCACGAGCACGCGGCTCCTCGCCCCGGTGGCCGACTATCTTGTTGTCAACGTGAGCTCGCCCAACACGCCCGGCCTGCGCGGGCTTCAGCAGATCGACAGGTTGGCACCGCTGCTGGCCGCCGTCAAGGAAAGCGCCGGCAGCACACCCCTTCTGGTGAAGATCGCTCCCGATCTCAGTGACGAGGAGGTCGGGCGCATTGCCGGGCTGGCCGTGGAACTCGGACTCGACGGAATCATCGCGACGAACACCACACTGTCCCGCGAAAATCTTCGGACGGATCCGGCCACCGTCGCAGCGGCCGGGGCCGGTGGCTTGTCCGGCGCTCCGCTGAATGCTCGTTCCCTCGCGGTGCTTCGGCTGATTCGTCGGGTTGTCCCCAGTGGGTTTTGTATCATCTCTGTGGGCGGTGTGGACACTGCCGAACAGGTGGCGGAACGCTTGCTCGCCGGGGCGACCCTGGTGCAGGGTTACACGGCGTTCCTGTATCGCGGACCGCTGTGGGCGCGGCAGGTCAACCGAGGGCTGGATCGCCTGAGCTCACCCCGTTCCGCCGTGTCCTAGGGCATTCGCCGCCCTGCTGACCGACCGATCCGGAGCGTGGCCGTGGTCGAAATGCCCGGCACCGGCTGCATCAAACCGGGACCGACGAACATCACACCAGACCGTAGGCTGCCAACTGGTCGGACAGGCTGGAGCCGTCGGGTCCGTACACCCACGGTGTTTGCGGGGTTCCTTCGATTGCGTCCTTCGATCTGCTCCCGGCCAGAACAGCTTCACTCGGCGACAGCTGGCGAATCGCGACCGCGGCCACGCTACCCGGGAAGTCCTGAAGGAACTCACTGTAGATGGCTTCGTCGTGCTGCCCGTCATCACCGATCAGGATCCATTGAATCTCGGGGAATTCCTGTGCGAGTCGGCGGAGGTTCTCCCGTTTGTGTTCTCGGCCGCTTCGGAAGAGGCGGTCGTGTGTGGGGCCCCAGTCCGTCAGCAGGAGGGTGCCGGCGGGGTATAGATTGCGGGAGAGGAACCGGGTGAGGGTTGGTGCCACGTTCCACGCCCCGGTCGAGAGGTAGATCAGCGGGCCGCCCGGCGACGCTGCGGATAGCCGTTGCAGGAACACGGCCATACCCGGCGTGGGTACCCGCGCGTGTTCGTCGAGCACGAACGTGTTCCAGGCCGCGAGCAGGGGACGGGGCAGAGTCGTCACCATCACCGTGTCGTCGACGTCGGAGACCACCCCGTGGGTGGTTCCGGGAGCCACGATGAACAACGGGGCTTCCTGTACCGCTGAATTCTCCGTGTGGAGGCGAGCAACATGCCAGCCGGGCGAGAGAGAGACGGCAACAACCGTATCCACCACTCCGCCGCGATCGGCCTTGACCTGGTGCGTCTCTCCGTTGATCTCAATAGTGACGGTGACGGCATTCACCGGAACGCTGGTGAAACTTCTCCAGCCCCGGATGCCNGCGTCACGGCCGTCGGATCGGGGGCGTTTCTCGCGAGTTGCGGCCCCGGGTTTGTCCGGCCGTGCCAGTAGCACGCGGCAGAGGATGCGCACCCATTCGGTGGATCCGTAACCGGTGAAGGGGATGACGGTCGGTAGATGGCCGCGTTTTCGGGCGAAATTTTCCCGACGATCGTGGAGCCAGTCTTCTATCCGGGCGGCTCGGTGCATCATCTGAGCCGGAGTGAGCGCAATCGGCTGTTTGTCTCGGGACTCTGGCACGGTTCAAGTCTCTCACGCGCCGTGCCGTCAACGGTCATGTCACCCTGTCCACCCCGAAAATAGGGATGCGGAGCTTGCTCCCGTAGTATAAGGGATCATGTTCTAGGGGGATTTATGTCGCATGTCGATTTTATAGGTGAAGACGTAGTAGCCCCTGGCCAACAGGGACGCGCCGAACCGATTCAACAGCGCAGTGCAGCGCGCCTGTCTGGTCTGCTGGATGCTGCGGCTTCGGTTGTGGATGAGGTCGGGTTTGACAGGATCACCACGGCCATGATCGCGGAACGGGCCGGTGCCTCCATCGGAACGGTGTACCGGTACTACCCCGACCGTGTTGCAGTCTTGAACGCGCTTCACGAGCGCGCTGTACTCCGGTTGCGACAGCGCGTAGCCGCTGAGCTTGACGCCAACAAGCCCGAAACCTGGTGGGATGCCGTTGATGGAGCCATCACTGCGTTCGTGAGCCTGTATCGGTCGGAGCCCGGGTTTCGTATTCTGAACTTCGCTGACCGCGAAGTCCCCGCGATCGACGACGCCGACCTGGAATCGGTTTCGTTCGCCCGTCAGCTGGCGGATGCCTTCGCCGACGAATTCGGTCTTCCGCACGAACCGGACCTCACCTTCCGGCTCGAGGTGGCGGTCGAGTTGGCGGACGCTCTGCTGTCCCGGGCATTTCAGGTCGACCCGCTCGGGGATGAGCGTTTCATCGCGGAATGCCGTCGGGTACTGCACGCTTACCTCGTGAGTTTCTACGGTCCGAGCGTGCCGTTGACCTTCGATCGCGTCTCCTGACACCGTTGAATATCTGACCCGTCGACCGTGGCGGGCATGCTGGACGACGATCGGTTTGGCTCTGGGCGCGAACCGTGGTTGGCTCATACATCTGGTTTGTGTCGATAGGACCTGCCGCGAGGAATGAGCCACCTGCATGATCGAGTTTCGTTCGGTATCCAAGCAGTTCCCTGACGGCACGGTAGCCGTCAAAGATTTCAGTCTCGTGCTGCCCTCGCGGCGCACCACCGTTCTGGTGGGTTCCTCCGGCTCGGGCAAGACGACCCTCCTGCGAATGATCAATCGAATGGTTGATCCGACCAGTGGTTCCATTGAAATCGACGGCTCCGACATCAGTACGCTCGAACCGGTCGGGCTCCGACGCAGCATTGGTTACGTCATGCAGAATTCCGGCCTGCTCCCGCACCGGACCGTGGTCGACAACGTGGCAACGGTACCGATGCTGCTCCGAGTGCCGCGCCGGCAGGCCAGAGCCGCAGCGCTGACCCTGTTGGACACGGTAGGTCTTGACCGTTCACTTGCCGACCGATACCCGAGTCAGTTGTCCGGTGGGCAGCAACAAAGGGTGGGCGTAGCGCGCGGCCTGGCGGTCGACCCGAACATCCTGCTGATGGATGAGCCGTTCGGTGCGGTCGACCCCATCGTGCGCGCTGAGTTGCAGCAGGAGCTGCTGCGGCTGCAGCGCGAGCTGGACAAGACCGTGGTCTTTGTCACCCATGACATCGACGAGGCTTTCCTGCTTGGAGATCAGGTGGTCATCCTGAAGAAGGGCGGCTTCATCGCCCAGGTCGGCAGCCCGGCGGAGATTCTGGCCCACCCGGCAGATGATTTTGTGGCGAGTTTCGTCGGGGCTGACCGCGGCAAGCGTGCCCTGCACATCGAGAACCACGGTGACGGGGGTGTGCTCGTGGACTCGGACGGCCGTTTGGCCGGGGTCCTCGTCGGCGGCTCCGTACCCGGCGACACGGCCGCTGCGGCCGGCTCCGACACAAAGGCCGGCCCCGTCTCGGGCCCGGGCGCCCCAGCGCAGGGTGGGGGTTCGCAGTGACCTGGATTTGGTCGAATATGGACCTGATCTGGGATCGCACCCTGGATCATCTGGTCTTGAGCGTTCCGCCGATCATCCTCAGCTTCGTATTTGCGCTTCCGCTGGGGTGGCTTGCACATCGCTACCGAGCGACTCGGGGCGTTATCCTCACCTCGGTCGGGTTGCTCTACGCCGTGCCGTCGCTTCCCCTCTTCGTCGTACTGCCATTCCTGGTGGGGACCACTCTGCGTTCCCCTCTGAATCTGATCATCGCCCTCACGCTCTACGGCGTTGCCCTTATGGTGCGCGTGGTCGCCGATGGGCTGGCCTCGGTTGATCGTGACGTGCGGCAGTCCGCGACGGCCGTGGGCTTCTCAGGTCGCAACGAATTCTGGCAGGTGCAACTGCCGCTGGCCGGCCCGGTGCTGCTCGCCGGCATGCGTGTCGTGGCCGTGAGCACGGTCAGTCTCGCAACCGTTGGTGCCGTGATCGGGGCCCCGAGCCTCGGCACACTGTTCACGGACGGTCTGCAGCGCGGTATTGAGGCGGAGATCATCGCCGGCATCGTGGCGACCGTGGCGCTGGCCTTGATTCTGGACGGGGCATTGGTGCTTTTGGGACGCCTGCTGATGCCGTGGACCCGTGCGTCGCGAATCGCGGCACCGGCTCCGGCTCCGGCACAACCCAACCCCACGAAAAGGGAGGTCGGTGTATGAACTTCTTCGCCGACGCTCTGCAGTGGCTGATCGATCCGGTCAACTACGTGGGGTCCAATGCCATCGGCCTTCGCCTTGTGGAGCATCTGGGCTTTACGCTGCTGACCCTGGTTTTCGCATCCGTGATCGCCATTCCGCTCGGCTTCCTCATCGGTCACACCGGCCGTGGTCGCGGAGTGGCCGTGGCAACATCAGGAGCCTTCCGTGCCATACCGACCCTGGGGTTGCTCACCCTGGTGGCCCTGTCCGTGGGAATCGGGCTCACCGCGCCTTATGTCGCCCTGACCGTGCTCGCTATTCCGCCGATTCTTGCGGGTGCGTACGCCGGTTTTGAAGCGATAGATCGCACGATCATCGATTCCGCACGCTCCATGGGCATGTCGGAGGGTCAAATCGTGCGGAAGGTGGAGATTCCGCTGAGCCTTCCGCTGCTGATCGGCGGACTGCGATCGGCCACCCTGCAGATCGTCGCGACGGCAACCCTTGCCGCGTACATCGCTGATTTCGGGCTCGGCCGCTACCTGTTTGCGGGGTTGAAGACCCGAGACTATGCCGAGATGCTGGGTGGATCGGTCCTGGTTATCCTGCTCGCGCTCGCGCTCGAAGGACTCTTCACCATCATGCAGAAACTGGTCGTCCCTCGCGGGGTTGCGGCGGGCCAGCCCACAGACATCCGGTCCGGTTCCCCATCGGCCCGGTGATGGAATTCGCCATCATGAAAGGAAAAGCATGTTCACAGTAAAAAGAGGCCGACTCGCGCTCATCAGTGCTGTCGCGGTTGGGGCCGTCGTAGCCCTTGCAGGGTGTGCGTCCAGTGATCCCCTGGGCACCGGAAGTAGCGCCGGCGGCGCGTCCGACACGCTCGTCGTGGGATCACAGGCGTACTACTCGAATGAGATCATCGCCGAAATCTACTCTCAGGCCCTTGAGGCGAACGGATTCACCGTTGACCGACAGTTCAACATCGGCCAACGTGAGGTCTACCTGCCGGATCTGGAAGCCGGCGGCATCGATGTGTTCCCCGAATACACCGGAAGCCTGCTTCAGGCGCTCAAGTCTGACGCTCCAGGCGGGACCAGCGACGAGGTCTACACCCAGCTCACCGAGGCGCTTCCGTCCGGACTGAGGGTTCTGGACAAGGCCGCGGCCAGCGACCAGAATTCCTGGACGGTCACCCAGGCCTTCGCCGACACGTACAACCTCACCGACATCGCGTCGCTCACAAACGTGACGGAGCCGATCACGGTCGGCGGTAACTCCGAGCTCGAGACGCGCCCCTACGGGCCGACCACGCTCAAGGAGAAATACGGCATTGAGACAGCCGGATTCGTGCCCGTGGAAGACAGTGGCGGACCGCTGACCGTGAAGGCGCTCGTTGACGGTCAAATTCAGTTGGCCAATATCTACACGGCAGACCCGAACATCAAATCGAACAACCTCGTTGCTCTCGCGGACCCGGACGGTCTCTTTTTCGCCGACAACGTGGTACCGGTTGTGTCGGAAAAGGTGAACAACACGGCAGCTGATGTTCTGAACAAGGTCAGCGGCGCACTCAGCGCCGAGAACCTCGTCAGTATGAACGCCGAAAGCAAGAACGACCAGACATCAGCGGATGTCATTGCTGCCGCATGGTTGAAGCAGGCAAACCTCTTCTAGTCCCGCTGTAGACGACGGAGATCGTCGACATGCTGCTCGCCTGAGGTTCAGGCCGGCAGACATGCCGAGGGTCTCCGTCGTTTTTTTTGTTCCTGCTGCGAGTCAGGCGGACAGCAGCACCACGGCCGGGGTCGTCACCAGAATGAGGGCCGTCACCAGGGTGAGAACTGTTGCTGTGTGGGAAAGCGGGGGCAGCGGGCTCATCAATCGTTGAACGCGCGGTGCCACCAACCGTTGTTCCGGCAGGTAAGTCACGAACTCCGGCGACGCGGATGCATCCGGTACGGCGGCAGGCTGCTGGCCGAGGCCCACGAGGGCAATCGCTGTCGCCAGGGTGCGATCGTCGACCACTCGACGGGCCCGGTCGTCTGCGAGCATCTCCACGAGCAGTGCGACGGCGTTTTCGGCCCGATTGGCGATGGGGAACCACGGTAGGGCACTGCGCCAGGACTTGAAGGCGAGCAGCATGAGATAGTGCTGCTGTCTCAGGTGCGCCTGCTCGTGCTCGATCACTCCGCGCAGCTGATCGGCATCCAGCAGCCGGAGCAGGCCGTTGGACAACACCGTGGCCGATCGAGTCGCCCCAGGAAGGCAGTACGCGACGGGCGCGGCGTAGTCGATCACGCGCATGCCGGGCCGATCGGGCAACGGATCACTCAGGAGATCGATGAGGTGGTGGTGGCGGAGACGCTGCCGCTCGGCGCGAAGGAACGTCGAAGACAGGTTCAACACGAGATGGGTGCCGAGCAGAAGAGCCCCGCAGAGTGCCAGAACATGGGCGAAGGTGGTTCCGGTCGGCAGCGATCCGACCGCGAGGGCGGTTCCGAGGCCGGCCACGCCCGCAGGCAGGTTCGGGCCGAACGGAATCAGTCCGTAGCACAGCAAGGACCCGATCATCGAGACGCCGCCGGCGAGGGCGATGCTGTGCCACAAAGCAAGGGCAACGCCGGGGGATCGGCTGGGCCAGCGGGAACCGGCCAGCGCCACCGGAACCGGCCACGCCAACGCGAACGCGACCGAGCCGAGGATTAGCGCAGCGGCCAGCACGGGAGCGGCAGCGGTCGAACGAGTTCTGTCACGGACGGATGGGGGCGGCCGGGCCGAGGAGCTCGCGCAGCGTGGCCGCCTCCGCGGGGGTGACGTTGCCGATGAAACGGGCGAGGGCTTCCTCGCGGTCGGGAACGGAACCCAACACCTGGTGCATGAGCTGCGCAGTGTGTTCCGCACGAGTGGTGACCGACGTGTACAGGTGCGGGCGCACGGCCCGGTCGCGAGCAACAAAGCCCTTCGCTTCGAGTCGCGACAACACCGTGAGCACGGTGGTTGTAGCCAGGGGTTTTGCGTCGGCACGGGCGTCAGAAGGCTCAGCCAGCCGGTCCCGGAGGTCGGTCGCCGACAGCGGCTGCTCGGTGTCCCACAGGACATCCATGATCATCCGTTCCAAAACTCCCAAACCGCCCATAGAAACCAGTGTACGTCGTAATCGGTCTTTTCTACGCCGCGTAGAAGGTATTCTTCTACAAGACGTAGAAATAATGCTGGAGGGCATATGAACGACTTGCTGGATCCGCTACTCCTCTCCCGGTGGCAGTTTGGTTTGACCACGATTTATCACTTCCTTTTCGTGCCGCTCACCATCGGTATGGCGCTTACCGTCGCGATATTCCAGACGGCCTGGGTGCGCACCGACAAGGCTAAATACCTGCAGCTCACGCACTTCTTCGGCAAGATTTTTTTGATCAACTTCGCCATGGGCGTCGTCACCGGAATCGTGCAGGAGTTCCAATTCGGAATGAACTGGTCCGACTACTCTCGCTTCGTCGGTGACGTGTTCGGCGCGCCGTTGGCCTTCGAAGGAATCATCGCCTTCTTCCTGGAAGCCACGTTCATCGGGCTCTGGATCTTCGGCTGGGACAAGCTGCCCAAAAAACTCCACCTGGCCACCNTCTGGCTCACCGTGCTGGGCAGCATCACGTCGGCGTATTTCATCCTGGCGGCCAACGCGTTCATGCAGAACCCCGTCGGGTACGCGATCAATGCCGAAAAGGGGCGTGCAGAACTCACGAGTATCGGGGAGCTACTGACGAACCCGATCGCCCTCGCCGCATTCCCGCACACCATTTTCGCGTGCTTCATGGTGTCGGCTGGACTGATCATTTCGGTGGCGGCCTGGCACCTGGCCCGTAACCAGCATTACGAGACCATGCGTCCGGCACTTAAATTCGGCCTGTGGATGATGGTCATCGCCGGTATCGGAACGACCCTCGCCGGCGACCAGCTCAGCGTGATCATGGGCGAGGTTCAGCCGATGAAGATGGCGGCGGCCGAAGCGCTCTACCACACGGCCACCGGGGCGAATGCGAGCTTCTCGCTGTTCACCCTCGGTACGCCGGACGGCGTGCATGAACTGTTCTCCATCCGCATTCCCTACCTGTTGTCCTTCCTGTCGACCCACACTCTGGACGGCACCGTGCAGGGCATCAACAACCTGCAGGCGCAATACGTGGACATCTACGGCCCCGGGGACTACACGCCCACCATCTGGATCACCTATTGGGCTTTCCGCTGGATGATCGCGCTCGGCCTGCTGCACATGCTTGTCGCCGTCGTGGGGCTGTTCCTCACCCGCAAGGGTCGGATGCCCACTCAGAACTGGGTGTGGAAGCTCGCTATTTGGAGCTTCCCGGCGTCGTTGCTGGCCATGACGGTCGGCTGGGTGTTCACCGAAATGGGACGACAGCCCTGGCTCGTCTTCGGGCTGCTGAAAACACAGGACGGCGTCTCGCCCGGGGTGACCGGCGTGGAGATCCTGATCTCGCTCATTGCCTTCACAGTGCTGTACGGCATCCTCGCGGTGGTCGAATTCCGGCTCATCGTTCGTGCGGTTCAGAAGGGTCCCGACGACGCGCCCGAGCTTGATGAGGCCGGCGAACTCACCCGTGCGGTCACGGTTTACTAGGCGACGGGCAGACAGGAAAACATCATGGATCTCAATACTCTCTGGTTCTGGATAATCGCCTTCATGTTCATCGGGTACTTCGTACTGGACGGATTCGACTTTGGCGTGGGCATGTCCCTACCGTTTCTGAGCAAGGACGACACCGACCGTCGCGTGCTGATCAACACGATCGGCCCCGTGTGGGACCTCAACGAAACCTGGGTGATCGTTGCCGGCGCGTCGCTGTTTGCCGCCTTCCCGGAGTGGTACGCCACCATGTTCAGCGGGTTCTACCTGCCGCTGTTGCTCATCCTGCTGGCCCTGATCGTGCGGGGCGTGTCGTTCGAGTACCGGCACCAGCGTCCGGAATCCGAATGGAAGAAATGGTTCGACGGCATGATCATCGTGGGGTCGGCGGTGCCAGCCCTGCTCTGGGGCGTGGCTTTCGCCAACATCGTGCGCGGTGTTCCCCTCGACGCAGACTTCAACTACACAGGAACCGTGTTTGATCTGCTCAACCCGTACGCGCTCCTGGGCGGCCTCACCACTCTGCTGCTCTTCTTCACACACGGCGTGACCTTCATCACGCTCAAGACCGAGGGGAACATCCGGCTCCGGGCCCGTCGGCTCGCGGTGCGGTCCGGATCGATCACCATCGCGGTTACCGCGAGCTTCCTGATCTGGACCACGTTCGCCTACGGAACGCTTGCCTCCGGTCTGCTTGCTGCGGGTGCGGCGGTCACGCTGGTGATGTCGTTCGTGGCAAACCTCAAGGGGGCGGAACGACCTGCCTTCGGCCTGATGGCCGTGACCATTGGCCTCGCCGTACTGACCCTGTTCGCATCCCTGTTCCCCGATGTTATGCCGGCGAGCAACAATCCAGCCAACAGCCTCACGATCGAGAACGCCTCATCGTCGCCCTACACCCTCACGGTGATGAGCTGGACGGCACTGATCGCGCTGCCCGTGATCCTGGGCTACCAAGGCTTCACCTACTGGGTGTTCCGCAAGCGGATCGGGCGTGCTCACATCGAGACGGCCGTACACTAAACGATCGTGCGACCGCTTGATCCCCGTCTCCTGAAATACGCCACAGCCGCGCGCTGGTTCCTGAGTCTGGGCGCCTTTTTGGGGCTGGCACAGACTCTGGTGATCGTCGCCTTTGCGTGGCTGCTCACCCGAGTGGTGACCCTCGCGATCGACGGTCGCCCGCTGGAGCAACTCCTCGGCACGATCGCAGCGCTGGCCGGTGTCATCGCGCTTCGCGCGGTACTCGGTTGGCTGCTGGAGACGGCGGCCAGCCGGGGGGCCTCGGTCGTAAAAGCACAGCTCCGCACCCAGGTGCTGGAACGGCTCGCCGCCCGCGGCCCGGACTGGGTGGCAGACCGTCAGAGCGCTCGGCTGGCAACGACGATCACGTCCGGCCTCGACGCACTCGACAACTACTTTGCGCGCTATCTACCACAGCTGCTGCTCACCGGCATCGCGACGCCACTCCTCGTTGCGGTCATGCTGTTCACCGACCCCGCGAGCGGGATCACGGTCATCATCGTGCTGCCGTTGATCCCGGTATTCATGATTCTGATCGGTAGGGCGACGCAAGTCGTGCAGGGTCAGCAATGGGACGCCCTGCAACGCCTCGGAACCGGATTCCTCGACATTGTCGGCGGCCTGGGCACCCTGAAGATTTTCGGCCGGGAACGTCGCCAGGTCGCCCGGCTGCGCGGTATCACCGAGGACTATCGCGTGCGCACCATGAAGGTCTTGCGGGTGTCCTTCCTCAGTGGATTCGTGCTCGAACTCGCCGCCAGCCTGTCCGTGGCCCTGATCGCCGTGTCCGTGGGGCTCCGACTCGTGGATGGTTCACTGGCCCTGTCGATCGGATTGTTCGTGCTGCTGCTCGCGCCGGAAGCCTTTCTGCCCATCCGCCAGGTCGGGGCCCAGTTCCATGCCGCTGCCGACGGCCTGGCCGCAGCCGGTGAGGTGTTCGATATTCTCGACGGCGACACCGCGGGCCGTGCGGCCACGCCCCCCGCCGAGACGAGTATCCCCGCGGCAACCGCCATGTCAGCGGATGGCGTGCTTCGCGTGCGTTCACTGACCATCCGGCGCGGCCCTCGTGTTGTGGTCGATGCGCTGAATGCCGACTTCCTCCCGGGGGACCTCAGCGTGATCAGCGGCCCGAGTGGCGCCGGCAAATCAACCCTGCTCGGCGCCGTGCTTGGTGTGGTGGCCTTCGATGGACAGATCACCCTCGGTGACCGTGTCGTTCACTCGGGCACTGTTCGCCCATCGCTGTCCTGGAGCGGCCAGCGACCCGGGCTTCTCAAGGGATCCGTCGAGGCCAACGTGACGCTTGGTGAAGCATCCGTCGACACAGCGCTGCTGTCCCGTTCGCTCGCATGGGCCGGCATCGACGATCTCGACCCGGCAACGCGTCTGGGCGTCAACGGCGAGGGACTGTCCGGGGGCCAAGCCCAGCGCGTTTCGGCAGCCCGGGCGATATACCGGGCCCAGGTACGTGGCTGCGAGATCGTGATATTCGACGAACCCAGTTCGGCTCTGGACGCCGCCGCCGAGGCACAACTGCTGCGGGGCCTCCGTCACCTCGCGGACGAGGGCCGGATCGTCATCGTCGTGAGTCACCGCGAGGCGATTCTGGCCGCAGCCGACCACGTCGTCGTTCTGCAGGAGGGCGCTCGTGTATACGCCTGACGCCGCGAGCCGGGGTGTGTTGCGGCTGGCGCAGCCTCCGGTGCGTCGTTTCCTGCCCGGCTTGGCCGCCGGTATCGTGAGCGCCGTCATGGCGATTTCCCTGCTCGCGGTGTCCGCATGGCTCATCACACGCGCGGCCGAGATGCCGCCCATTCTCTTCCTGTCGATGGCCGTCGTCGGGGTTCGCGCTTTCGCTCTCGGTCGTTCGGTGTTCCGGTACCTCGAGCGTGTGGCCGGCCACGATGCCGCTTTTGCGCAGCTGGCGGAACTTCGGGTGGGAATCTTTGCCCGGATTCTTCCTCGGGCCCCGGCCGGCCTGGCCCAGAGCCAACGCGGCGACATGCTCAGCAGACTCGTGCGCGACGTTGACGACCTGCAGGACCTGCCGTTGCGGGTGATCCAGCCCCTCCTCGTTTCAGCACTCACGGCGGCGTTGAGCGTGCTTGGGGTCTGGCTCCTGCTCCCGGCGGCCGGCATCGCCCTGCTCTGCTGCCTCGTGCTGGCCGGTACGCTCGGTTCACTCGTCGCGGGGTCCCTCGCGGCCCGGTCGGATCGTCGGTTGGCACCGCTGCGCGGTGAGCTGGCCGGTGAGGTTCTGGAAATCGTGGAGAATCTGGATGTTCTCACTCAGTTCGGCGTGCTCGAGGTGCGGATGGAGAACTTCAACCGCATCGATGCTCGCCTCCGTCGCGCCGAGTTGCGTCGGTCCGCCGGAGTCGGTGCGCAAGCCGCTGTGGTGTCGGTGTTCGCTGGAGCGGCCACGCTCGCCGCCCTGATCTGGGGGATACCCGGTTTCGGGTCCGGCGCCCTCACCGGTCCCGCGTTCGTCGTCATTGTGCTGGTTCCACTCGCTGTCTTCGAGGTGTTCGGCATGGTTCCCCTGGCCATCGCCTCCTGGCGTCAGGTGCGCTCGAGTGCGGAGCGGGTGGCCGGGACTGTTCCCACGGAGATGCCGGCCGAGATCCCCGTGGACGGGCTGCTCGCCTCGGTCGAGGAAGCCGAGGGGCGTTTGCTCCGCCAGGATCGAGCGTCACTGGTGCTTGAACTCGAGGATCTCGGGGCCCGGTGGCCTGGCGCGGCCACGCCGGCCGTCGATGGTGTGTTCCTGCGGCTGGCGCCGGGCGACCGCGTACATCTCAGCGGTGCCAGCGGGACCGGAAAGACCACCCTGGCCGCGACACTGGTGCGGTTCCTGGACTACACGGGGTCCTACCGGCTGGGTGGAATCGAGGCCCGTGACCTGCCCCAGCATGCGGTAAGAAGCATGGTGGGCCTGTGCGAGCAACGACCATGGTTGTTCGATGACAGCATTCGGCAGAACCTTCTCTTCGCCCGGGACACGGCGACCGATGAGGATCTTGACGCCGTCCTGGCCAGGGTGGGGCTCACGGCCTGGGCTGCGGAACGCGGCGGACTCGATGCCCGAGTCGGCGAGCACGGTGCGCTCGTCTCCGGCGGTCAGGCTCAGCGAATAGCCCTCGCCCGAGCCTTGCTGGCCGACTTCCCGATTCTCATCGTGGACGAACCCACCGCCAATGTCGACGCGGAGCAAGGGGACCGTCTCGTTCGGGACATCCTGGTGACGGCTGCCGAAGACCACCGTGCCGTGCTTCTCATTTCGCACACACCGGTTCCGGAAGATTTGATCACCGGAAGGGTCGTGCTGGGCTGAGCCTCGATGCCGTCCCCGGGTTCATTCCATGTGGCGGGACTCACGGCGGTGCAGCCATTTCTTGAGCAGCACGATTGTCACCACGAAAAGCGCGATAGCGGCCACAAAGAGATAGCCGGCGAAGTGCAGCTGGTCGCTGAGCTCCCGATAACCGCCGGCCGCCGCGGAGCCGACCGAGACATAGGCCACCGACCAGAGGACGCATGCCGGAATGGTCCAGGCCATAAAGGTGCGGTAGCGCATCGTGCTCATCCCGACGGTGAGCGGGATCAGGGAATGCAGGACCGGCAGAAAGCGTGAGATGAAAACGGCGATGCCTCCCCGACGCTCGAGGTAGCGCTCCGCGCGCACCCAGTTCTGCTCGCCGATGCGCCAGCCGAGTCGACTGCGTCGGATGTAGGGCCCGAAGAACCGCCCGAGCGCAAATCCGATGCTTTCCCCGATGAGGGCGCCGCAGATCAGGGCGAGGATGAGCGAGACGTATTCCGCCGGATTGGCGACGGCCGTGCTCGCCACGATCACGATCGTGTCGCCGGGCACGATCAAACCGACCAGAACGGATGTTTCGAGCATGACCCCGACCCCGGCCAGCACGGTTCGCAGAACCGGATCAACACTTGACACGGTTTCGAGGATCCAGGTGAGCACGTCATTCATCTCTTCCAGACTAGGCGGCGTGAGGACCCGGTGTCGGTCGGCAGGCCCTTAGGCTGAGCTGGTGACTGGAATCATCAGAAGTATTCCCCTACAGGAATGGTGGGATCCGGCGCGCGTCTTCCACGCGTTGTATGCCGGGGACTCACATGCCTTCTGGCTGGACGCGGGAATCAACGCCTCCGTCGGGCGCAGCTACCTCGGCGCGGCCACGGCGCGATCCCGGTTTGTCACGTCATCGGCGGCCGATCACACCGTGTCGGTCACCCTGCCCGCAGATCCCTCAGCCGCGGCCAGCGTCGTGGATCACACAATCTTCTCGTTTCTGCGCGATGATCTGGCGGGGCCTCCGGTGCGCGGCGACGGCGGAGTGGCCGGCGGGGGAGTCGACGGCGGATTCCGGCTGGGTTGGGTCGGGTGGCTGGGCTACGAACTGGGCGCGCAGACGGTGGGAAGCCCGGTTCATTCGTCATCGCTCCCGGACGCTGCACTCCTCCACGTTGACCGGGCCGTGATGTTCGACCACGAGTCCCGCACCGTGACCCTGCTTGCCCGCGAATACCCGGGCGACGACGACGAAACCGCGGCATGGGCGCGGAAGGTGGAGCAGCACCTGCGTCGCTCGCCGATCCCCGCCCTTCCCGCCCCTCCCCGGGCCGCCACCGCACGATGGCGGCATCCGCCCGAGCAGTACGATGACCTCATCGGTCACTGCCTCGACGCCATTCGTGCCGGCGACGCCTACCAGGTGTGCCTGACCAACGAGATCCTGGTGGACGCCACCCCGAATCCCCTGGACGCCTACCTGCGGCTCCGTGCCGGCAGTCCCAGCCACCACGGGGCATTCCTCCGCTTTGGAGACACCGCCCTGCTCAGCGCCTCGCCCGAACAGTTCCTGCACGTGACGAGCGACGGCCTCGTTCGCACGAAACCGATCAAGGGCACCCGGCCCCGGTCCGCGGACGTCGCGAGAGATCGCGAGCTCGCGCGTGAGCTGCAATCCAGTGAGAAGGAACGCGCCGAGAACCTGATGATCGTTGATCTCATGCGCAACGACCTCGGGCGTATTGCCGAGCTCGGGTCGGTCATCGTGACGTCGCTGCTCGCCGTGGAAAGCTACCCCCATGTTCATCAGCTCGTGAGCACCATCGAGGCGAGGCTCGGTACCGGTCTCACGGGTGTCGACGTCGTGGCGGCGTGTTTTCCGGCCGGTTCGATGACGGGGGCGCCAAAACGCAGCGCCATGGGCATCATTGACCGCCTCGAGTCCGGGCCCCGAGGCCTCTATGCGGGTGCGTTCGGCTACTTCGGCGCGGACGGGGCCGTCGATCTGGCCATCGTCATCCGCAGCATCGTTCTCGGACCGTCGGGAGCGTCCATCGGCACCGGGGGAGGGATCACTGCCCTGTCGGACCCGCAGGAGGAAATCATCGAGACCCAGGTCAAGGCAGCGGCCCTTCTGGCCGCCCTCGGCGTGGCCGGGGTCAGCGGCGACGAGGCACGATGACTAACCTAGAAGGGTGTGCGCGTTTTCCGGGCGTGTTCACGCGAGCCCCGGCTCGTCCCCTGAGCAATGAATGAGAGTCCCGTGGCACACGAGCACGACACCGTCCCTTCGAACGACACCGTCTACCTGCACGACGATGGCGACGAAGAGATGTACGACTTCGCAGCCATTCAGGCGAAATGGCAGCCGATTTGGGAGGAACTCAAGCCGTTCAGCACGAGCGATCCCGATGACAGCCGCCCGCGCAAGTACGTGCTGGACATGTTCCCCTACCCCTCCGGCGATCTGCACATGGGTCACGCCGAGGTGTACGCCCTGGGCGATATTGTCGCCCGGTACTGGCGCCATCAGGGGTTCAATGTTCTGCACCCCATCGGGTGGGACTCCTTCGGCCTTCCGGCGGAGAACGCCGCCATCAAGCGGGGCATCGACCCGCGCGGCTGGACCTACGACAACATCGCCCAGCAGAAGAAGAGCATGCGCCTGTATGCCACGAGCTTCGACTGGGACCGTGAACTGCACACGAGTGATCCCGAGTACTACCAGTGGACCCAGTGGTTGTTCCTGCAGCTGCACAAGAAGGGCCTGGCCTACCGCAAGGACAGCTGGGTGAACTGGGATCCGATCGACCAGACCGTGCTCGCNAACGAGCAGGTCCTCGCCGACGGCACCTCGGAGCGCAGCGGGGCCGTGGTGGTGAAGAAGAAGCTCACCCAGTGGTACTTCAAAATCACCGACTATGCCGACCGCCTGCTCGATGACCTGAACCAGCTTGAGGGCAGCTGGCCGGCCAAGGTGCTGAATATGCAGCGCAANTGGATCGGCCGTTCCATCGGAGCGGATGTCGACTTCGCGATTGANGGACGCGAGGAGCGCGTGACGGTCTTCACGACCCGCCCGGACACCCTCTTCGGCACCACGTTCATGGTCGTCGCGCCCGATTCCGATCTCGCCGCAGAACTTGTGGCCGGATCGACCATAGAGGTTCAGGCCGCCTTCCAGGAATACCTCGTGCAGGTTCAGCGCAGCACGGAAATGGAACGCCAGGCCACCGACCGGCCGAAGACCGGAGTCTTCCTCGGTCGTTTCGCCATCAACCCCGTGAACGGCGAGCGCCTGCCGATCTGGACCGCCGACTACGTTCTGGCCGATTACGGAACCGGCGCGGTGATGGCCGTGCCGGCACACGACCAGCGCGACCTCGATTTCGCCCGCATGTTCGACCTGCCCGTGCGGGTTGTTGTCGACACGAATGCGGCTGTCACCGGCATGATCCCGGTGATCACGCAGGAGATGATCGACGGCACCGAGGAGCTGCCGCAGCTCGATCCGGCTTCGACCGGGATCGCTCTCGCCGGCGAGGGGCGCATGATCAATTCCGGCGCCNTGAACGGTATGAGCAAGGCCATGGCCATCAAACGCATCATCGANCAGCTCGGTGCCGAAGGAACCGGCCGCGCAGCCAAAAATTACCGGCTGCGTGACTGGCTGATCTCCCGCCAGCGCTACTGGGGCACCCCGATCCCGATCATCCACGGCGCCGACGGCGCCGAGATCCCGGTTCCCGAGGATCAGTTGCCCGTCCTGCTTCCGCCGACGGACGGCCTCGACCTCAAGCCGAAGGGAACGTCGCCGCTGGGCGGCGCGACCGACTGGGTCAATGTGGCCAACCCCATCGACGGCACGCCGGCACGTCGCGATGCCGACACCATGGACACCTTCGTGGACAGCTCCTGGTATTTTCTGCGCTTTTTGAACCCGACGGATCCGACGCAGGCGTTCGACCCGAAGGAGGCCGAGAAGTGGGCTCCGGTGGACCAGTACGTGGGCGGCGTCGAGCACGCGATCCTGCATTTGCTCTATGCGCGGTTCATCACGAAGTTCCTGTTCGATGAGGGATACGTGTCGTTCACGGAGCCATTCACGGCGCTCCTGAACCAGGGCATGGTCATCTTGGACGGTGCCAAGATGAGCAAGAGTCGCGGCAACCTCGTGTACTTCACCGAGGAGGTCGAACGTCACGGGGTGGATGCCGTGCGCCTCACCATGGCCTTCGCCGGGCCACCCGAGGACGACATCGACTGGGCGGATGTCTCACCGGTGGGATCGTCCAAGTTCCTCGCCCGCGCGTGGCGTGTGGCCAGGGATGTCACCAGCGCCCCGGACGTCGAGTGGAAGACCGGCGACGGCGCGCTCCGACGGGTCACCCATCGCTTCCTGGCCGATGCGCCGGGCCTGGTGGAATCGTTCAAGTTCAATGTCGTCGTCGCCCGCCTGATGGAACTGGTCAACGCCACGCGCAAGGTCATCGATACTGGCGCGGGCCCCGCGGATGCCGCCGTGCGTGAGGCCGCAGAGGTCACCGCCATGGCGCTGAACCTGTTCGCACCCTATGCAGCCGAAGACATGTGGGAACACCTCGGTTACGAACCCTGCATCGCCCTCGTTCTTTGGCGCAAGGCGGATCTGACCCTCCTGGTGGAGGAATCGGTGACGGCCGTGGTGCAGGTTGACGGCAAGATGCGCACGCTGCTCGAGGTCTCACCGAAGATCTCCAGCGAGGACCTGGAGAAGATGGCTCGCGAGGCCGTTCCGGTGATTCGTTCCATCGGCGAACGTGAGATTGTGCGCGTCATCGTTCGGGTACCCAAGCTCGTCTCCATCGTCACGCGCGGCTGATCGGCCGCACGCCGGCTGCCTCCCCACAGGTCGGGCAGCCGGCGTGAACTCACAGAGTGCTCGGGTGGCCCGCCCGGCCGCTGACGACGGCTCTAACCTGACGGGATGCGGTCNGAATCCGAGGGTGAACTTTCCCGACTGAGCGCGCGGGCGCGCCGCCCGGAACGACGACNCGTGCGAGTAGGGGTCGGNGCGGCGATCATTCTGTTGATCACTGCCCTTGTGGCTGCCGTGTTGATCTCCGCCTTCAGCCAGCCGGTGTCGCGGCGCATCGATGCCGGGTTCTCCGGTGCGGGATCCCTTCCCACGGCTGGATCGTCCGGCGGCGGGTTCGCCACAACGTCTCCCACCGTTGCGGGTACCGCTACGCACCTGCCCACGATTCTGGTGCACGTGCTGGGGGCAGTGCGAAAGCCGGGACTCTTCGAGCTGCCGACCGGCGCCCGCGTGATGGACGCGATCGTTCATGCCGGCGGCCTCGACGCCACCGCGGATCCGGCCGGCGTCAACCTGGCCAGACCCCTCTCCGACGGGGAGCAGCTCTACGTGCCGCACGTGGGCGAGGTCGTCCCCTTCGGAGTGGCCGGGCCGGTGGCGGGTGCCCCGTCAGGTGCCGGGGCACCCGGGGCAGCCGGGGCAGCCACGAAGATCAACATCAACACGGCAGCCGTTGCCGACCTCGACACGCTCCCTCACGTGGGACCGATGATGGCGCAGCGAATCGTTGACTACCGCACCGCGAACGGGCCCTTCTCCCGAGTGGAAGACCTGCGCAACGTCACGGGCATCGGTGATAAGACCTACGAGTCGCTCAAAGACCTGATCGTCGTATGATCGTGGACCTGCGACTGGTGGCACCGGCAACGGCGTGCTGGCTGGCTGCCGGCGTGCTGGTTGCCGCGCCTGACCTGGCAGCCAGCCTGGCAACCGCCTGCTGGGTCATCGCACTCGTCGCCGTAGCGGTGCTGGCGAGCATGGCACGCCGACCGGCAGGTCCGGCCTGGCGCGCGGTCGCCGGTGCCCTGTGTCTGTGCTGCGCAGCTGTCGGGCTGGTGGCGGCGATGGTCGGCGCAGCCGCTCCCGCTCGCGTGCCTCCGATTCTTGTTGCGGCGTCCGAAGGCCATGCCGTTGTGCACATCGCCGCCACCGTGTGGTCGGTGCCGTCCCCCTCCGCATCCGGTCTGCGGGCAGGCGTCGCAGGAACGTCCCGGGTGCGGTTCCGGGCCACCATGGTGAGCCTGGGCACACGTGGCGACGACGAATCCGTGAACGTGCCGATCGTCGTCTTCGCCCCCGCGGCCGCGGAGGGTTTCGCGTCAAGCGTCGCCGAGATCGGCTCAACGGTCGCGCTGGTCGGGACACTTCGGCTCACGGCGCCGGGAGATGCGGCGAGCGCCCTGTTCTTTTCCGAGACGAGGGCGAGCATGATCGCCGAGCCGCCGTTGTTCCTGTCCTGGGCGAACGGGCTCAGATCCGGCTTTTCGCAGGCCGCGCGGGAGCTTCCGGGTGACGGTGCCGACCTGCTGCCAGGACTCGCCATCGGCGACACCAGTGCGGTCAGCCCCGAGCTGGACAACCTGATGAAGGCCAGCTCCCTCAGTCACCTCACGGCCGTCTCCGGGGCGAATTGTGCCATTGTCATTGCGGCCATCATGCTGCTGGCGGCTCGTCTTGGCCTGCGTCGACGATGGCGGATCGCACTGGCCCTGTGCGGCCTGGCCGGCTTCGCCGTTCTGGTCACGCCCGAACCCAGCGTGCTGCGATCATCCGTCATGGCCAGTGTCACACTGCTGGCCCTCGGCGCAGGACGCCCCGGGCGCGGCATCCCGACGCTGGCCCTCTCGGTTGTGGTTCTCCTCGTGACCGACCCCTGGCTGGCCCGGAACTACGGCTTCGCGCTGTCGGTGGCGGCAACGGGCGGACTCCTCGTGCTGGCGGGGCCGTTGGGTCGCGCGCTCGGACAGTGGATGCCGCGATGGCTGGCCGGCGCCATCGCCATCCCGTGTGCCGCTCAGCTCGCCTGTCAGCCCGTGCTGCTAATGCTGAACCCGTCGCTGTCTCTGTACGGCGTGCCCGCCAATCTACTGGCGGCGCCCGCGGCACCCCTCGCCACCGTCATCGGGCTGGTGGGCTGCCTGCTCCTACCCGTGCTCCCCGGAGTCGCCACCGGTCTCATCGACGTGGCGTGGGTGCCGTCAGTGTGGATCGCCGCGGTCGCGAAGACGACTGCGGCTCTGCCGGGAAATCGCTTGCCGTGGCTGCCGGGCACGCTGGGCGTCGCGGTGCTCACAATCCTCACCGTGATCGCCTGCGCCGTGCTGCTCCGTCGGGGGGACGGTGTGCGCCCGCGATGGGCCAACGTGGGCCTCGTGGTGCTCCTGACCTGCGCGGGAGGCTACACCGGCATCCTGGCCGGGACCGGCATCGGACGACACGTCGCGTTCCCGCAGGACTGGCAGTTCGCGGCCTGTGACATCGGGCAGGGGGACGCGGTGGTCGTGCGAGACGGGGACCACTTCGGCCTCGTCGACGTGGGGCCCGATCCGGCTCTCCTCGAGCACTGCCTGGCGACGCTGGGGATCACTCGCCTCGATCTGCTGGTTCTCACTCACTATGACCTGGACCATGTGGGCGGGCTCGACGCGGTGATCGGCATGGTTGACACCGCGTTGGTGGGGCGGCCGGAGAACAGCCAGGACGCGGAGCTTCATGACCAACTCGCCGCCGGCGGGGCCACGGTGCGGCAGTCCGCCCAGGGGGACACCGGAACCCTCGGGGCCCTGGACTGGAGCATCCTCTGGCCGGAGCGCAACTCCGCCCGCATGCAAACCGGCAATCCCGGGAGTGTGACCATCGAATTCGCCGGCCGCGGCGTCCGGTCGATCTTCCTCGGTGATCTCGGTGAAGTCGCGCAGCAGGCGTTGCTCGCGGCGTCCCCGCCGGGCCGGGTGGATGTGGTGAAGGTCGCTCACCACGGCTCTGCGGACCAGAGCGAGCAACTCTATGCCGCACTCGGCGCACGTGTGGGGCTCGTGTCGGTGGGCGCCGACAACGGGTACGGGCACCCGACCCAACGTTTGCTCGACATTCTCACGCGCGTCGGCACCCGGATCGAGCGTACGGACCTGCAGGGCATGGTGGTCGTGTCCGCCTCAGCCGACGGCACCCTCGCCGTGTGGTCGGAGCGTGAGGTGGCCGATGACCGAGTGTCCCGGGCCGGTGTGCGCCGCTCGGGTTAAGCTGGAACCTGCACTCGAAGGGAACCGCATGGTCGTGAAAGCAGCAGGTCGGGCAGCGCCCAAGGCAAAGGCGGCGGCGCCACGCACGGTGATACCGCAGTTGTCCTGGCATCAGGTGCGGCCCGCACCGATCGTGCTGGTGTCCGGAACCGAGTCATTCCTGGCGGAACGGGCGATGCGGCAACTGCGTGACTTTCTCAAGCTCGAAGACCCGAGCGTGGAGATCAGCGATATCCAGGCCGACAGCTACGCACCGGGGGAGTTGCTCACTCTGGCCAGCCCGTCACTTTTCGGTGAGCCGCGCCTGATCCGGGTGAGCTCCGTCGAGAAATGCAGTGACTCGTTCCTAACCGAAGCCATCGACTATCTGGCCAACCCCGCCGACGACACCTACGTGGTGTTGCGACACGGGGGCGGTGTGCGCGGCAAGAGACTGCTGGACGCCATTCGCGGTGGCATCGGGGACGGCATAGAGGTCGTCTGCACCGAGCTGAAGAAGGACACCGAAAAGTACGAGTTCGCATCCGCCGAATTTAAGGCGGCCGGAAAGCGCGTCACCGCCAGCGCGTTGAGCGCGCTCGTGGCGGCGTTCTCCGACGACCTCGCCGAGCTCTCGGCGGCCTGCCACCAGCTGATCTCTGACGCCACGTCCGAGGTCACGGAGACCACCGTCGACCGGTATTACGGCGGACGGGTTGAGACCAATGCCTTCAAAGTGGCCGATGCCGCGATTGCCGGCCGCAACGGCGAGGCGTTGCTCACGCTGCGTCACGCACTGTCTTCCGGTGCCGATCCCGTGCCGATTGTGGCGGCCTTCGCGAGCAAGATTCGCACGATGGCCAAGGTCTTCGGTGCCCGTGGCACGTCCGGTCAACTCGCGTCCCAGCTCGGCCTCGCGCCCTGGCAGGTGGAACGGGCCCAACGCGATCTGCGCGGCTGGACCGACGAGGGACTCGGACGCTGCATCCAATCGCTTGCGGAGACCGATGCCGGGGTGAAGGGGGCCGGGCGCGACCCGGTTTTCGCGCTCGAGCGCCTGATCGGGGTGATCGCGCGGCGGGGTCAGGCCTGAGTGGCNGGCTACGGACCGGCAACCGCGATCGTCACGCCCGCACGTTGCAGGTACAGCCAGACGCCGCGATCGAAGGCAGGGTTNCCACAGACGTCCGCAGTGACCCGCACCGGGACCACGGATGCCGTTCCGTTCAGTTCGGCCGGCCGTGCCTGNGCCTCGAAGGACCCCGGCAGNGTGGGACAGTACTCGATCACCACTCGACCGGTCGGGTCCGAGAATTGTACGATCACCGTTTGTTCCGGTGCCGGAACGAAGACTCGAGTCGTCACCATGCCAAGAACGCCCACGAGGCCGGCACCGACGGCCACCACCGCCAGAGTGCCGAGCAGGCGGGTACGCCGAGTGCGGCCCCCGGATGATTCTGCCGCCTCCCGTGGCGGCATCAGTGCGACGCACAGCGCACCGCCCGCGACGAAAAAGAGCACGCTCAGCAGTCCCAGTACCGGCCAAGCCGAACCGAGGGTGTCCGCCGTCGGCGCGAACATGACACAGACCACCACCACGGCGCCGGCCACCGCGGCGACCGAGGCCATTATCGCGGGCCATGACTGGTGCGGGGCGGACGCCATCGGTCGACTGGGGCTTTCAGCGGTGTTCACGCCGTCATCTTAGTGCCGGGACTGAGGCGTGCATCTATCCCAAAAGGGGACAAAAAACGGCCCTGCCGTGAGGCGAGGGCCGTTCTCAGCGATCGACGTATGCCGACCGGCGGAGAAATCAGACGAGGGCTGAAACAGCCTTCGCGATTGCCGACTTCTTGTTTGCTGCCTGGTTCTGGTGGATGACACCCTTGCTGACGGCCTTGTCGAGCTTCTTCGANGCAACGGCNAGGCTGACGACAGCCTTGTCCTTGTCACCAGCGGCAACAGCGGTACGAGTCGCGCGGATGGCCGACTTGAACTCGCTCTTGACNGACTTGTTGCGCTCCTGAGCCTTCTTGTTGGTGCCGATTCGCTTGATCTGCGACTTGATATTTGCCACGTTTATACGCTTTCGTTAGATTCTGGTTGGGATGCCGCTGAGCGATAGAGGGCGCTNCTACGGCGATAATCGTATGGGGTGGGACCCAACACGCAAGTCAACGGCCAACGATACCAGCAAGTTGGCCGCATCAACAATCACAACCCTGAATCCTGCGAGAAATCCGCTCCAGCCAGCTTCTCGGCGATGGCCGACAGGTGGTCGCTGAAGGGCTCGGGCTGCACCAGGCTGACCAGATGCGTCGCGCGGGGCATCACGATGAGGGTTCCGCGTCGACAGGCCGCGAGGAACCGCCGCTCGTGAAGTCGGAAGTGGTCCCGGGATCCGTTGATCAACCAGGTGGGGCCGGGGTATGCCGCCAGGCTGCTCAACGGTGTCAGCCGTCCGGTGGCCAGCAGGCCGGCATCCATCACGTCGAGGGCGACTCCGCCCGCCATCACGTCGACGACTCCCTGCGCGGGCAGGAAGGCCCGCGCGATGGCCGTGTGCAGCAAGAGGCCCCGATCCGGCAGTCGGCGGATGGCGCGGGCAAGCGCCCGGTAGCCGCTGAGAAGCGGCCCCCGGGGAAGGGCGCTACAGGAGGCGGCCACGAGCCCGATCACACTGTCGGGGTGGTCGGCGGCGTAGTCGATGGCCCAGTATCCGCCCAGCGACAGTCCCACGAGCATCACGCGGCCGCCGAGGGACCTCACGCCCACCTCGATGGCGCTCCGTGCCGCCTCGGCGGAGAACGCTTCCCCCAACCGGGACCCATGGCCGGGAAGGTCCACGGCAAGCACGAGGTGCCCGCGCGCTCGGAGGTTGTCCACTTGATGGCGCCACATCGACGATGACGCACGGATGCCGTGCACCAGCAGCACGGGAACCGGCTCACCAGCGCGCCGAGAGCGCGCTGCGCCCAGCGATGCATCTCCCGGCACGTCCATCCGGTGAGCCTAGCCACCTGCGCCGTCAAACCGGCCCCTCGTGCTCGTGCCTAGAGTGGAGTGATGACTCCAATGACTGCAATCATCAACGCCCATATCGTTCCCGTTGCTCGCGCCGCCTTCGACCGGGGAACGATCCTGCTGCAGAACGGCCNGATCGTGGACCTCGGCACCGACCTNGACATCCCCGCGGATGCAACGATCATCGACGCGGCNGGCAAGTGGGTGCTGCCNGGTTTCATCGAGTCACACGGNCACGTGGGTATCCATGAGGAGGCCAACGGATGGGCGGGCAACGACACCAACGAAATGACCGGTCCGAANATGGCGGCGGTGCGAGCCATCGACGCGATCGACATCGATGATGAGGGATTCCGCGATGCCCTCGCCGGCGGCATCACCACGATCGTGGTCAAGCCCGGATCGGGCAACCCGATCGGCGGACAGTCGGTGGCCATCAAGAGCTGGGGTGGCCGCACCATCGACGAGCAGGTGATCAGNGATGCCGTGAGCGTGAAATCCGCCCTCGGCGANAACCCGAAGCGGGTCTACGGCGACAAGAAGCAGACCCCGAGCACCCGGCTGGGCGTGAGCCTGGTGATNCGTGAGGCGTTCATTGCCGCTCAGGATTATGCCGCCGCGCGCGACGCGGCCGCAGAGAAGGGCGAGCCGTTCACCCGGGACCTCGGCAAGGAGACTCTCGCGCGGGTGCTGTCCGGCGAACTCGCCTGGGACCAGCACGTGCACCGTCACGACGACATCGCCACCGCCATCCGGCTCGCAGACGAGTTCGGCTATCGCCTGGTGATCAACCACGGCACCGAGGGGCACAAACTCGCCGACGTGCTCGCCGAGCGCGGCATTCCTGTCATCTACGGTCCGCTCTTCACCGCGCGATCGAAGGTGGAACTGCGCGACCGNGCTTTCTCCAACCTTGTNNCCCTGGCGGCCGCCGGCGTTCAGGTGGCCATTACGACCGACCACCCCGTCGTTCCGGTCAATTTTCTGGTGCACCAGGCTTCACTCGCGGTCAAGGAGGGACTGCCGGTTCAGACAGCACTCGAGGCGCTGACGGTGAATCCCGCCACGATCCTTCGCCTGCACGAGCGCGTGGGTTCACTGGCTGCCGGGCTCGATGCCGATGTCGTGATCTGGTCGGGCGACCCGTTGGACGTCAATTCCCGTGCCGAGGTGGTGCTGATCGCCGGGGTCGAGGTCTACCGCTGGAGTGACGGTCGTGGCCGGGTCGTTGAACGCGCCGGCCGG
>JGI24770J26754_10000241_pt1 | contig 38560 bp, 38 predicted proteins | sample LakOneMetagenome_FD_26754 | JGI IMG/M metagenome (IMG submission 26754) | reverse complement strand
AGGCGGTGCCGGAGGCGATGTTCGCGAGCGCGGCGATGGACGAGTTGATCGTCAACCTGCTTGACACCATGAAAGCGGCAAGTGGTGCCGGCATCGCGGCGCCACAGATCGGTGTCGACCTGCGCGTTGTTATCTTTGGTGGTACCGGAAAGAACCCTCGCTATCCTGATGCGCCTGACATCCCCTTTACGGTTCTGTGCAACCCCGCGCTGGAACCACTCGGTGACGAGAAATCTGCAGGCTGGGAGGGCTGTCTGTCAGTCCCGGGATTGCGCGGCGAGGTGCCCCGGTATGAGCATTTGCGCTATTCCGGACGCGATGCTTCGGGGGGCGCATTCGAACGAATCGTCGACGGTTTCCATGCACGCGTGGTGCAACACGAGTGCGATCATCTGGATGGCATTTTGTATCCGCGTCGCATTGAAGACATGACGCAATTCGGGTTTACCGACATCCTGTTTCCGGCGCTGGTGGCATAGCGACACGCTCCGGCACGTTGCCGAGGCGGCCTAACTAGGCAATCGCTTCAGCCAGCTCCGTTTCAAGCGCTATGCGCGTGGACTCCTCGGCCAGGCGTCCGCCTGATACGACGAATACATCCTCGGCGCGAGCACCAAGCGTGTTGATTCGCGCTGTCTGTATCGATACACCGCGCTTGGACAGGACTTCAGCGATTCGCGCCAGCAAACCAGTGCGATCGGCAGCAACGATTTCGAGCACGAACCGCTGTCGCTGCTCGTCGCCAGTGATCTCGATCACCGGCGCGATCGGGAAATGGCGTTGCTGCCGCGACGCCTTGCCCAGTGGCGGGACGGCAAGCGCTTTGTTGTCGATGAGTGCTTCGACGAGGGCGTGTTCGACCAGTTGCGTCACGTCGCGGTACGCCACGCTTGCGGAGCCCGGGTTGACGACGGTGAAGGTGTCCAGCGCGTAACCATTCTTGGATGTATGCACGCGCGCGTCCAGCACGGAGAAATTGAGTCTCGCGAACACACTCATGGTGCGCGCGAAAAGTTCGGCCCGGTCCTGAACATAGACCATGATCTGCAGACCGTCACCCGAGGGCATCAGTCGCGTGCGCACCACAGGTTTTTCGGTTTCAACCCGGAAGAACAGATTTCTTGCGTGCCAGGCAATTTCGTCCGCACTGTGTCGCTGCAGGTAAACGGAATCGAGCGTTCGCCAGAACTTTTCGGCACGCTCGACATCGACGGCGTAAAGGGCCAGCAGGCGCCGGGCCTCGACCAGCCGGTCGGCAAGCACGTCAAAAACGGTCGAGTCGCCCGCAGCGCTGAATACGGCTCGTGTCGAACGGAACAATTGCTCCAGCAGGCGCGCCTTCCAGTTGTTCCACACCTTGGGGCTGGTACCGCGCACATCGGCAACAGTCAGCAGATAGAGGGCGAGCAGGCGTTTCTCGCTGCCAACGAGCTGTGCAAACTCCCTTATTACTGCTGGATCGGCGATGTCACGTTTCTGTGCGAAGGCCGACATGCTGAGATGGTGTTCAACGAGCCACGCAACCAGCTCGACATGTTCAGCGCTCTGACCGAGCTGTGTGCAGTATTCGCGGGCATCGACCATGCCCTGCGTGGAGTGATCACCGCCGCGGCCCTTGGCGATGTCGTGAAAAATACAGGCGAGGTAGAGGATCTCGCGCTCGGGAAATTCCTGAATGAGCTCGCTGCACAGCGGATACTCGTGTGAGTGCGCAGGATCGGCGAAGCGGCGCATGTTGCGCAGGACCATCAGGATGTGCTGATCCACGGTGTACACGTGAAAAAGGTCGTGCTGCATCTGGCCGACGATGCGTTGCCAGGGCGGAACCAGCTTTCCAAGAACGCCCAGCTCGTTCATCGCCTTGAGCGCGTGATAAACACCGTGACCGCCGCGCAGGAAAGCAAGGCACAGCGCACGACATTCGTCACTGTCGAACGCGTTTTCCGGCAGCAGTGCGACGGCCCGCATGATCGCGCGCCGCAATTCCGGTGTGAAGCTGCTGTAAACGCGATCCTGATTGAGCAGTCTGAAGGCTTCAAGCGTCTGCAGCGCGGTCAGATTGGCACCCCGTGTCGTGAGATCAAGCTTGCCATCGCAGGCGGAAAACGGTGTTCCGGGAATTGGTGTCTTGGGGGCACTGCGATTACTCGTCAACGCGTCGATCAGGATGTCATTGAAGAGGCGAAGCTGGCGCGCTGACTGGTAATAACGTTTCATCACGAGTTCGCTTGCGCGAAGACCGCCGGCTGCGGTAATGCCCAGCTTTTCGGCCAGCGCATTTTGTAACTCAAACACCAGACGGTCCTCACGACGGCTCGCGAGCAGGTGCAGTCGTGCGCGCAGAAACTTTATCTGACCGTAGGCCGTGCTCAGGATTTCGTATTCACGGCTATTGATGAATCCCTGACTGACCAGTGCCTCAAGAGACGAGGCGCCGGTGATCGCGCGCGCGAGCCAAAGCACCATCTGCACATCGCGCAGACCGCCGGGGCTTTCCTTGACATTTGGCTCGAGGTTGTACGCCGTGTCTTCGAACCGCGCATACCGTTGCTGCTGCTCAAAACGCTTGGCTTTGACGAAGTGGTCGACGTCAAAGCTCTGCTGCCAGCGCTGGTCAAGCGCGTGAGGACCGCCGGCGGCGCCGACAATCGTGCGCCGTTCAAGCAGGGATGTAGCGACAGTGACGTCAGCCTTCGCCTCGTTGATGCATTCGTCGACGCTGCGCACGCTGTGACCAATTTCAAAGCCGAGATCCCACGCCTCGCTCAGAAAGGTATCGATNCCCNTGATCGTCGACACATCGGCCCCGTCGTGCAGCAGCAGGATGTCNACATCGGAATGCGGAAACAGTTCAAATCGGGCGTAGCCGCCGACTGCCAGCAGCGTGAGTGGACTCCTGTGAAGTCCGTGTTTGTGCCATTGCTGGATAAGTACGTCGTCCACCGCGAGCGCGTGCGCCTTCAGCGCTGCATCGACATGATCGGTGGTAATCAGTGCATCGAAGATCAGCGCACGATGTGATTGATAGGTACGACGCAAGTCCGCAAGCGAGCGGCTCACAATCTCCGGCTCGATTTGCTCCATCGTTGAACTAATTGCGAACGGAGCGTCCCGACTCACGGGCTTGGTGGCGGTGGTGTGCCTGCGGAAACAGTGGTCACCTCGTAACCGGTTTCTGTGACCAGAATCGTGTGTTCCCACTGCGCGGACAGACTGTGGTCGGCAGTGACCGCCGTCCAGCCGTCGGCAAGCGTCCGGATGCCAGGTCGCCCCGCGTTGATCATGGGCTCGATGGTGAACATCATGCCCGGCAGCAGGCGCATGCCAGTGCCCGGTTTGCCGTAGTGCAGCACCTGTGGCTCCTCGTGATACTTCTTGCCGATTCCATGTCCGCAGAACTCACGCACCACCGAGTAGCCCATTGGTTCAACGTAGCTCTGGATAGCATGGCCGATGTCGCCAAGCGTCGCGCCCGGCTTGACGATACGGATCGCACGCCACATCGCTTCGTAGGTCGCTTCCGTCAGGCGCTTGCCCGCGATAGTTGGCTTGCCCACGTAGAACATGCGGCTGGTGTCGCCAAAGTAGCCGTTGACGATCATCGCGACGTCGATATTGATGACATCCCCATCCTTCAACTTCTTGTCACCCGGAATGCCGTGGCATACGACGTGGTTAACTGACGTGCAAATCGATTTCGGGAATGGTGTGTGGCCTGGCGGCGTGTAGTTGACGTTGGCGGCGATGCCTTTCTGCACATCGACCATGAACTTGTGGCAAAGCGAATCCAGCTCGTCGGTGGTCACGCCCGGTTTGACGAAAGGCGTGATGTAGTCAAGGATTTCGGCGGTTTTGCGGCCGGCCAGCCGCATGCCTTCGATGTCTTCGGGGGTCTTGATTGAAACTGACATCAGTCGCCACGCAGCAAATCGTTGATGCTCGTTTTCGAGCGGGTCTGCGCATCCACCTGTTTGACGATGACGGCGCAATAGAGACTGTATTTGCCATCAGCCGAGGGCAAGTTCCCAGCGACTACGACAGATCCCGATGGCACGCGGCCATAACTGACTTCGCCGGTCGCACGATTGTAAATTTTGGTGCTCTTGCCGATGTAGACGCCCATGCCGAGCACCGAGTTTTCCTCGACGATGCAGCCTTCAACGACTTCAGAACGAGCGCCGATGAAGCAGTTGTCCTCGATAATGGTGGGATTCGCCTGCAGCGGTTCAAGCACACCGCCAATGCCGACGCCACCGGACAGGTGCACGTTCTTGCCGATCTGTGCGCATGAGCCCACGGTCGCCCAGGTATCCACCATCGTGCCTTCATCGACATAGGCGCCGATATTCACGAACGAGGGCATCAGGATCACGTTTTTTGCGAGGTAACTGCCGCGACGTGCGACGGCCGGGGGCACTACACGAACGCCCGTTGCGCCAACCTGTTCGGCCGTCATGTGCGCAAATTTGGTCTGAACCTTGTCGTAGAACGCAAGGTCACCCGCCTTGACGATAACGTTGTCCTGCAGGCGGAACGAGAGCAGAACCGCTTTCTTGAGCCACTGATGCGTGACCCACTCGCCATTGATTTTTTCGGCAACGCGCTTTCGGCCCTTGTTGAGGTCGGCAATAACGGACTCGACGGCGTCAGCAATTTCCTTGGGCGGATTGGCAGGCGAGAGGTTGGCGCGGTTTTCCCAGGCGCTGTCGATGATGGTTTGCAGGGCTTCAGACATGGTCTTTTCTTCTAAAAATCATGCCGCAACACGCTGGCCCTGAGGGCCGGCCGCGATACGGCTCAAAAACTCGGTGAGACGGACAACCGCGTCGTGGCACTCGTCGAATTCGGATACCAATGCGATGCGGACATAGCCGCGGCCGGGGTTCACGCCATCAGCGTCGTCACGCGACAAATAAGTGCCCGGGACCACGGTGATGGCAGTAGCCTCGAATAACTCGCGCGTGAATCGCTCGTCGTCACCGCCGAACGTTGCCGGTATTGGCAGCCACCAGTAGAACGAGGCCTCTGGCATACCGACGTCAAGGTGCCTGGCCAGCAAAGGTGTCAGCTCACGAAATTTCTTCGCATAGGCCGCGCGGTTAGCAACGACATGCGCTTCGTCATTCCAGGCAGCGATGCTCGCTGCAACGACGGTGCCTGCCATCGCGGAGCCGTTGAACGTGCGCAGATGCAGGAAACTGGCAATGAGATCGGCGTCACCGGCGGCGAAACCCGACCGCAGTCCCGGGGCGTTGGAGCGCTTCGACAGACTCCCCATCGCAACCAGCCGCCTGAAGTCTGTACGGCCCAATTCAGCGGCAGCCTGTAGCGCGCCGACCGGCGGACTGCCTTCGTCAAAGTAGATTTCGCTATACGGCTCGTCGGCCAGAATCACACAGCCGTAGCGATCACTCTTTTCAAACAGCCATTTCCAGCGCGCACGCGTCATCACACTACCGGTCGGGTTGTCTGGCGAGCAGACGACCACCATCTGCACGTCGCGCCACACCGATTCCGGTATCGCGTCCCAATTGTGTTCGCCGAGAGCTGCGTCAAAATTCACGAAATGGGGCTTGGCGCCGCAAAGCAGCGTGGCACCTTCGTAAACCATGTAGAACGGGTTGGGTACCANCACGGTCGGGTTCGCGCGGGTCGGATCAATGACCGTCTGCGTGAACGAAAAAAGCGCTTCCTTGGTGCCCAATACTGGCAGGATTTGCGTTTCGGCGTCCAGCGCTGGCAGTGCGAAGCGGCGTTTGATCCAGTCCGCGATGGTCTGGCGCAGGGCCTGCGGCCCCTTGGTCGGCGGATATTGCGCCAGACCGGACGTATTCTGGCCGATCGCATCGCGAATGAACTGCGGCGTCGGGTGCTTTGGTTCACCAATCGACAGATTGATAGGCTTCAGGCCCGCAGGCGGCGTCAAACCCTGCAACAGGCGAGCCAGTCGCGTGAACGTAAATTCGTTGAGTTCGGCGAGATAGGGATTCAAGGCAAAATCGCCGTCAGCACGTGAAAATCCATCCAGTGAAACGGCGCGAAGTGAAGCAAACGGCAACCTTGAATTATAGGCTTGAACAGGCAGCTACGGCACTCGCGGCCATTGTTGCGGCCGCGCTGACAGGATGGGCAATCGCGCTCGCGTTGGGGCTTTGGGGCGATGCGGTGATGGCAAAGCTGAAGCCGTGGAAACCGTTTGCCTTGAGTTCGCCAAACTTTGATGGGGTTGCACCTGCGGCCGCGCCAGTCGCCAGCGGTGCCGCGCGTCTGGCGGGGGTTGCGGGCGATCGCGCCTACTTCATGGTCGGGACCGGGCCCGGCGCTCGCTCGTTGTCGCTGGGAGCGGGGGATTCGCTGCCATCCGGCGACAAGATTGTCCGCGTGGAGCGTGACGGAGTGGTGATCGCCGCGGCAGGCACCGAGTCGAGACTGAGCGTCTTCGGCGTTCGTGCGGACCCGCAGAAGAAGGCGCCAGCGAACACCGTCGCCTGCCGTTTGAGCGGTGCCGACCGTGCCTCGGCGATATTCCTTGAGGCCAGTATGGTCAAGGCGCTGGCGGCCGAGCGCGCGACGTTTGCACGCATGTTCGACCCCTTGCCTGGTACCGGCGCGGGCATTCGGGCGCGCGGTACTGGCGGAACGACGGCAATGTTTGCGATTGAGGAGGGGGATGTGCTGCTGCGCGCAGACGGCGCAGTACTCAAGTCGGCTGACGCCATCACCAGCGACATCCTTGCTCGCGTCGAGCGCGGCGGCTCTGTGGTCGTGGAGGGCGAGCGCAAGGGCGTACCGCGGCGCTGGGTCTATGCCCCAGCGAGCTGCGCCGGTCAGGCCGCAGACGCCACCAAATCCAGCAAATCGAGCGGCTGATCGATTTCGTGATGCGCGCCCCAGCTTCGGGCGTGCGCGAGATCGGGCACGTAGCCGTAGGTCGCGAGCACCGATTTCATGCCGGCTGCGGCACTCGCCCTGACATCACTCTCGCCATCGCCGACAAACCAGCAATGCTGCGGCTCCATCCCGGCGTGCTGCGCGGCGAGCAGCAGCGGCGCCGGGTGTGGCTTTGGCGTCGGCGTCGTATCCCCGCAAATCACCGTGGCGGGCATGAACGCCCGGTCACGCAACAGTTCATGAATCATTGGCTCGGCCAGGCGCGAATGCTTGTTGGTGACGATGCCCCATGAAATGTGCTGCCGCTCCAGCGCGATCAGCAGCTCAAGCACGCCGTCGAAGAGGTGGGTGTTGCGCAGCTTGCGCTCTTCATAAATCGCGAGAAAGCGCTGTCGGGTAGGCTCGTATTCGGCTCCGTCCGGCGTCATGTCGAGGCCAGCTCGGAGCAGGCTCCGGGCGCCGTAGGTGGCGTAGGGGCGCAGCTCAACGTACGGGATGGCTGGCAGCCCCCGCTCTGCACGCAAGTCATTGATTGCGCCCGCCAAATCCGGCGCACTGTCGACCAGGGTGCCGTCAAAATCGAACATCACCGCGCGTGGCACGGCAGATACAGCTTTTGTCATTAATGCTTATTTAATATGGGCTATCAGATGAAATTTGTATAAGTCGACTTTAGCATTTTTTCATCTGAAGCCCTTATTGAATGGGGCAAACAGCCGAAAGCTGAATCTCATACCCGGGCTCCGGATAGCAGCGCGAAGCGAGCTGCCAGCGACCTCAGTGCTGCGGCGTTGCTCCATGACGTCACACGTTCGGCCGCGCGATCCATTGTCATCCATTCGTGCGCCAAATGTTCACGCGGTGCCAGCGTCGGTTTGAGCTTCTCCGGCAGTCGCACGGCAAAGCAGCGTTCGCGGTTATGCGTCGTCTGCGGCGGATAGCGATGCCGCCAGCGCGGGTAGATGCAATAAACATTTTCATAATGCAGGTCGATGACACCACCGAACGTTGCCGCAACAAACCCGGTTTCTTCATGCAACTCGCGCGCCGCAGTTTGTGCGAACGTCTCGCCTTCGTCCTGGGAGCCGGTCACGGATTGCCAGAAGCCGGGGTAGTCTGCCCGTTCAATCAGGAGCGTTTCGCGGGCGGCGGTGTAGATGACGACCAGTACCGAGCGCGGGATTTTGAACGGTCTGGCAACTACTGATTCAGAGGTGCCGGTCACACCAGCCCGACTTGCAGCACCTTGTCATGCTCGCGCCACCAGATGCAGGTTTCGTCGAGGATGTCAAGCAGCATGGACCAGTCCTCGCCAAAGCGTCTTTCTGCGTTCGCCGTGCCATAGAGCAGCACGGTTGTGGTTTTCGCTTTGGCCCAGGCGTCGTCCATCAGGCAATCCGCCAGCGCATCCCAGTTGTGACCGAAATGCTTCGGCAGCTTGAGCCCCGTCGCCAGCGCTTCCAGCAGCGCCTTCTTTGATCGTGCGCCTTTGAGTTCGACCTGCAATACGCGTTCTGCACGAAGATCGTGAACCGGATTTGTCATGTCTGTCTCCGCCGCGCTAGCGGGCAATGCACTTGAAGGATTTGTAATGATCATCGCTGTAATAGCACTGATCGGCCGCGCGCTGGTCACCGCCGCAGACAATGCGCCGCGCGCCGCGGTTGCGGGCACCTGGCGTGCGGACGGTGTATTCGCGGTAGAAGCCCCGTGGCGCTCTCGGCAGGATGCGTTCACGATTGCCGAAGTTGACGCCATCACGACTGTTGGGAAAGGGGCCGCCTGCCTGAATGAGCGCCAGTACCTCGCGGCCCTGTTGCGGCAATTCCCGCGCCGCGATGGAGTCGCCAATCGCGCAGGCGGCTGTCTTTGCCGACGCCGTCGGTGTGATCAACAGCGCGCCGGCAATGACNAACGCACAAAGCGATNCGTGCAGCAAAGCACGCGAATTGCGGATCAAGGTCTTCATGGGGACTTCCTCTTGCCGGTTACTTACCGGTTCGCGTAATACTCGATTTTGAGGCACTGATTTTGCACGACGGTGATTCCGGCGTCACTGGCAATTTTCGCGGCTTCGGCGTTGGCGACCCCTATTTGCATCCACAANACTGCGGGTCGGGGATTGAGAGCTGACACGTCGCGTGCTATCGGGGACATNTCCTCGCTCCGCCGAAAACAATCGACGATGTCAATCGCCAGCGGAACGTCAGCCAGTGTGCCCACGCAGGTTTCTCCGAGAATTTGCTGGCCGACATAGGCGGGATTAACCGGAATGATGCGATAACCCGCACGCTGCATCACCTGCGAAACCTCGTAACTCGGTCGGTCCGGCCGCGCGGAAAGTCCAACCACCGCGATGGTCTTCGCGGTGGCGAACAACTGCCGTTTCTCAGCCGGACTCACGCGCGGTGACTAGCGAATGCGGCGGAACGACGAGATGCTGTCATTCATGCCGGGCGGCATTTCGTTGTATTGCCCCGGACCCAGCGTGAAGCAGCGACCGCGATAGTTCGAGTCCTCACAGAACTGCCAGGTGCCAATGCTGATGAAAACCGAAGACGCGCTGTCATTCATTCCGGTCGGACCGAGATCGGGAACGTCACCCACGGCGCGGATGGTGCGGCCAGCGAAATTGCCGTGCTCATAGAGCCAGAGCGGGTGGCGGCTGCGACCAGCACCCGCTTCGGCGATGATGAAGCTCTGGCCGCCAGGAATCACGCTGCCCCAGCTCGGCTCGTTGGCGATCCGGCGAAGCGACGAAATGGATCGGTCCAGTTGCGGTGGCAGTCGGCGATAGTCGCCTGGGCCGAATATCTGGCAAACACCACCGTAGTCCCGGTCTTCGCATACTTCCCAATTGCCGCCATAAATGCGCATTGACTGTATGCGGTCATTGAAGCCGGTGTTGCGCAGGTTGTCCATATCGCTGTCGACCGTCATTGCAGCGCCCGCGAAATTCGGATTGGTGTACACCTCTACCCGCAGGCGGTCGTTGCCCCACGCTGGTGGCGGTGCAACCGGCGGCGTGACGGCAACGGGTGGCAGCGGCACGACGGCGGGCGGAGGGACAGGCCGATTCACGTCCAGCGCACGTGCGCTTACGATGCGATAGTTGAGTTGCGCACCGAGGTCGTTGTACTGCCCCGGTGGCAAGGCCTGGCAGCGGCCGCCGTAGTTGTAATCGGTACAGACTTCCCAAGTGCCGCCAGTGACAATTGCCGAAGCCGCGCCAACGCGCATTCCTCCGGCATTGAGGTCCGCCGCACTCTGCTCGAGTGTGGTCGTGCGACCGCGGAAGTCACGCGCGTCAAAGAGTTGCAGGCGTGGTGGTGCATATCCGACCGAACCGGCGCCATAAGTCACATCCCGCACCGAGAGCACAACATCGCCATAGCGGCCGCCAAGCTCGCGGTAGTCACCGGGGGTCAATCGACGACAGTCACCGCTGAAGTTTTCGCCGGTACAGGCCTCCCAAACGCCGGTGCCGACGCGGATTGAGCGGGCTGCGCCGATTGGCAGACTGGGTTCGGAGCGAGAAACGCGGGCAAAAGCCCCGGTGAAATCGCGACCGCTGTAAAGCCAGAGGTCGGAAGCGGATGCTGCCAGTGCACCCGCAGCGAGCGGTAGCGCCAACAGGCATCGGATGACGATTGATAAGTTGCGCGACGGTTTCATGCGTCCTCCTGAAAGTTCACGGTTTGTGAATGTAGGCGCCGGGCCGGCTTCATAGTGCGAAACGCTGTTTAGAATGTCCACGTTGACAACCCGACCTTGTGTGCTCAGTCGGAAGCGTACCGCAAGCCATGCGTTATGCGTCTTACGCATTTTCTGAATGATCGCCTTTTTGCTCCGTCGTCTCGTCCAGTCGCTGCTCGTGCTCGTCGCGATGAGTGTGCTGGTGTTCGTCGGCGTTTATCTGATCGGCAACCCGATTGATATCCTGATCAGCAGTCAGGCCGATCAGGCCGAACGAGACCGCGCGATCATCGCGCTGGGCCTGGATCGGCCACTCTGGGCGCAATATGGCAATTTCGTCCTCGGTGCGCTGAGCGGCGACCTGGGCCGAAGTTTTGCACATGGCGTGCCCGCGTTGGAGCTGATTCTGACCCGGATGCCAGCCACCATGGAGTTGGCCCTGGTTGCTATGCTGATCGCTGTAGGCCTTGGCATTCCACTGGGGCTCATCGCCGGACTCAAGCCCGACGGTTTCATTGGCAAGTCGATCATGGCCGCGTCGATTCTTGGGTTCAGCTTGCCGACTTTCTGGGTTGGGCTGATGCTGATCATGCTGTTCGCAGTCTTCCTGGGCTGGCTGCCTTCGAACGGACGTGGGGAGACGGTTGACATTTTTGGGGTTCCGTGCAGCTTTTTTACCGCAGACGGCTGGTCGCACTTGGTCCTGCCAGCCGTCAATCTGGCGCTTTTCAAGCTGTCACTATTGATCCGGTTGACCCGGGCCGGTGTGCGCGAAGCGCTGACGATGGACTATGTGAAATTTGCACGGGCAAAAGGGCTATCCAGCTCGCGTATCGTCGGGGTGCATGTCCTCAAGAACATCATGATTCCGATCGTGACGGTAATCGGGCTCGAATTTGGTTCTGTGGTTGCGTTTGCGGTGGTGACCGAAAGCGTATTTGCTTGGCCCGGCATGGGCAAACTTTTGCTGGATTCCATCAATGTGCTNGATCGACCGGTCATCGTGGCGTATTTGCTCATCATCGTCAGTCTGTTCGTTTTCATCAATCTCGTTGTGGACATCGCGTATTCGCTGCTCGATCCCCGTGTGCGGCTCGCTGATACGGGCGCTCAGTGATGGACGAAAGTACGCCTTGGCGCGACATGGCCAGTGAGTTCGCTGAAAGTCGCGTCGCGCTGTTTGGGCTTGTGCTTTTCGTATTGATCGTCCTTGTGGCGCTCGGCGCGCCGCTTCTGTCCATGCAGAACCCGTACGATCTTTCGCAACTGGACATCATGGATGCGCGTTTGCCACCGGGTAGTCAGGGCGGCGAAGGACAGACCTTCCTGATAGGTAGCGATGAGCAGGGGCGCGATCTGCTGTCGGCGATTCTGTACGGGCTTCGCATCAGTCTCGGTGTTGGTGTGGTGTCCACTCTGATCGCCGTGTCTGTCGGCCTCGTCGTCGGACTCGTCGCTGCCTACAAGGGCGGGCGCTGGGACAGCATCATCATGCGGACTGTTGACATCCAGCTCTCGTTTCCGGCCATATTGATCGCGCTTATTCTGTTGGCGGTTTTGGGGCAGGGAGTCGGCAAGATCATCACTGCGCTGGTAACCGTTCAGTGGGCCTACTACGCGCGGACGGTGCGTGGTGCTGCGCTGGCCGAAATGAACAAGGATTACATCGCCGCAGCACGTGGGCTGGAGTTGTCGTCGTCGCGCATTGTGTTGCGGCATCTACTGCCCAACTGCCTGCCGCCACTGATCGTAGTTGCCTCGGTGCAGGTCGCGCATGCCATTGCCCTGGAGGCAACGTTGTCGTTTCTCGGGTTGGGGTTGCCGATCACGGAACCTTCGTTGGGCTTGTTGATAGCAAACGGCTACCAGTACCTCCTGTCTGGAAAGTACTGGGTGAGCTTCTTTCCCGGAGTTGCATTGTTGCTGACGATCGTGAGCATCAACCTGGTGGCCGATCAACTGCGCGACGTATTGAATCCGAGGCTCGCCAGATGACGAGCCGACTGCTGCAGGTCAATGATCTCCGGACATATTTCCCGGGCAAGCGTGGCGAGGTGCGGGCAGTTGATGGCGTGAGCTTTGCGGTTGCCGAGGGCGAGATCCTCGGGCTCGTGGGTGAGTCCGGTTCTGGAAAGTCCGTGACCGGCTACTCGNTCATGGGCCTGGTCGATGCGCCCGGACGGATAGTTTCTGGCTCAGTCCAGTTGCTGGGGCGAGAACTGACGCGGCTCTCCGAGCGCGAATGGCGAGATGTCCGTGGACGCGAGATTGCCATGATTTTTCAGGATCCGATGCTCACGCTGAACCCGGTGCTTCGAATAGATACGCAGATTGTGGAAGCGATCCAGGCGCATACCGATGTAAGCGCGCAGCGGGCACGCGAATGGGCTGCGGAAGCGCTGGCGGAGGTAGGCATTCCGTCTCCGCAAGACCGATTGACAGCGTATCCGCATCAATTCTCGGGTGGCATGCGGCAGCGTGTCGCNATCGCCATCGCGCTTTTGCACAAGCCAAANTTGTTGATTGCCGATGAGCCAACAACAGCNTTGGATGTGACGATTCAGGGCCAGATTCTTGCCCAGGTGCAGTCTCTGGCGCTGCGGAGCGCAACCGCCGTGATCTGGATTACTCACGATCTGTCTGTGGTCAGTGGCTTGGCTCAGCGCATTGCAGTTATGTACGCTGGCCGTCTGGTGGAAGCGGGACCGACCGCTGACGTGCTGAGCCATCCGGCGCATCCCTACACACGAGGCCTGCTCAAGTCGCTTCCATCCCAGAGCGAGCCAGGTCAGCCGCTGGAGCCGATTCCGGGGGCTCCNCCCCGATTGTTGGAGCAGCGCGCCGGATGCGCCTTTGCGCCGCGTTGCGAGTCCGCGCAGGCGCTTTGCAATGACGTTGATCCGCCTGAGGTTTCAGCAGGTACGCGCGTGGCGCGATGTCACTTCGCGGGATTCTCCGAGGCTGTGCGGTGAGCGACTTGATCCTGACCGTGAACGGGGTTTCGCGCCAGTTTGTGACGCCGTTGGACTGGGCCGAGCGCGCGGCGAATCGCGTTGGTGGGCAACATCACGAAGTAACGGTGCACGCGCTGGACGGCGTATCGCTCGCGGTCGAACGTGGCGAAGTGTTGGGCGTCGTTGGTGAGTCTGGGTGTGGCAAAAGTACGCTGGGGCGCATTGTGGCCGGGTTGCTGCCGCCATCTACGGGGGAGGTCTGTTTCAATCCGCTGGGCGGGCGCCAGCAGCTTGCCCGACAGATGATTTTTCAGGATCCATCTGCCTCTCTCAATCCGCGTTTGCGCGTGATTGATCAGATCGGCGAAGCTGCAGTCGCGCATGGGTTTGTTTCCGTCGGGAACAGGCGTGCCTATGTTTGTGAATTGCTTGAAAAGGTGGGGCTCGACGCCAGTGCGCTTACGCGCTTTCCGCACCAGTTTTCGGGTGGGCAGCGCGCACGCATTGGCATTGCACGGGCTCTGGCCGTGCAGCCAGAATTGCTAGTCTGCGATGAATCAGTAGCCGCGCTGGATGTGTCCATTCAGGCGCAGGTACTCAATCTGTTTGCCGAATTGCGGCGCTCGCTGGGGCTGACATACATGTTTATCAGTCACGATCTGGGTGTCGTGCGTCACTTGAGCACACGAGTGGCGGTCATGTATCTGGGGCGAGTAGTGGAAATTGGCCCTACCGCTTCGATTTTTGCCGCACCGACGCACCCCTACACCCGTGCATTGCTGGATGCGATGCCGAGGATACGGACTGGAAGTCATCAATTCCNGGTCGTCAGGGGCGAGGTTGCCTCGCCGGTCAACCCCCCGCAGGGCTGTCACTTTCATCCTCGTTGTCCCCGTGCCGATGAGGTGTGCGCGTCGGTAGTACCGGTACTTGATTTTCGCGACAATGTTTGCGTCGCATGCCATCATCCCCTTAACTGACGACTGGAATAATGTTCATGAATACACGTACCCGCTGGGTAATCGGCAACTGGAAGATGAACGGAAGCCTGCCCAGTAACGCGTCACTGCTTGAGGCAATTGCGACTCGCGTTGCTGGCGATTCGCGCGTTGCGGTTTGTGTCCCGTTTCCCTATCTCACACAATGCCAGCGGATGCTTGGAGCATCGCAGATCATGTATGGCTCGCAGGACGTTAGCGCGCAGCGAAGCGGCGCATTTACGGGGCAGGTCAGCGCAGGCATGCTGAGGGAATTCGGAGCAACTATTACGCTGGTGGGCCATTCCGAGCGCAGACTTTACAACGCAGAGACCAGTGCGCAGGTTGCTGACAAGGCGGCGGCGGCTATCGCATCAGGACTCGTCGCAGTCATTTGTGTTGGCGAAACCCTGAGCGAGCGCGAAGCAGGAAGAGCAGAGCAAACGGTCGCGTCCCAACTGGAACCTTGCGTGGACGTGATTTCCCGGTTTGTGGGTAACGTCGTGATTGCTTATGAGCCAGTATGGGCTATCGGTACTGGCAAGACGGCATCGCCAGCGGAAGCGCAAGGCATGCATGCGTTCATACGTGGCAAGCTGACAGAGATCAATGCATCCGCACGTGACTTAAGTATTCTGTATGGTGGAAGCGTTAAGGCAAGCAATGCTGCGGAGCTCTTTGCTCAGCCAGATATTGACGGCGGCCTCATCGGGGGCGCATCATTGGTGGCAGAAGAGTTTCTGGGTATTGTTTCGGCAGCTTGATGAGGCTCGGAGCGGCACCGCCTCCATGTATAATTTTTGGCTATGGAAATTTTTCTCCTCGCAATTCACGTGATCGCCGCAGCGGCAATATTGGTGCTAGTGCTTTTGCAGCACGGTAAGGGGGCTGACATGGGCGCATCGTTCGGCAGTGGCTCCGCAGGCAGCGTTTTTGGCGCCGCCGGATCTGCAAATTTTTTGAGTCGCGCCACTGGTGTTGCTGCGACCGTATTTTTCGCGACTAGTGTGGCGCTCACCTATGTAGGCGCACATCGATCAACAGTGGCTGGTGGTGTCATGCAAGGCGTGACCGGCGAGCCAGCTAAAACAGAACAACCTGCGTCGTCAACTCCTGCGAAGTCAGATATTCCGAAGTAGCAAATTTTCTCAGCCGTCGTGGTGAAATTGGTAGACACGCTATCTTGAGGGGGTAGTGGCGAAAGCTGTGCGAGTTCGAGTCTCGCCGACGGCACCAACAAGAACAATCAGGCAGCTTGGCTGCAGATACTAAGGAGGGCGGGGCATGTGGTGCTTTTCCGCCTTTTTTTTGGGGATTTTTGATTCATGTCGCTAGAAACCTACGTCCCGATCCTGATCTTCATGATCGTGGGCATTGCGTTCGGCTGTGTGCTCCTCGCAGTTGGCTGGCTGATTTCCCCCTCTAGGCCAGATCCTGAAAAGCTGGCGCCCTACGAATGCGGCTTTGAGGCGTTTGAAGATGCCCGGATGCGCTTCGACGTGCGCTACTACCTCGTCGCCATTCTTTTTATTCTTTTCGATCTCGAAATTGCATTCCTGTTCCCGTGGGCGGTTGCGCTCAAGGAGATCGGGTTTGTCGGTTTTCTGTCGATGATGGTTTTTCTGGGCATTCTCACCGTAGGTTTTATTTACGAGTGGAAAAAAGGCGCCCTGGACTGGGAATAGGCGAACTTGGCACACTCTGGAAAGCTTTGAAGTATGAGTCTCGAAGGCGTCCTTGATAAGGGCTTCGTTACCACGAGCGTTGACACGCTGATCAATTGGTCGCGTAATGGATCAATGTGGCCCATGACCTTCGGTCTGGCGTGCTGCGCCATCGAAATGATGCATGCCGGAGCTTCGCGCTATGACCTGGATCGTTTCGGCATCGTGTTTCGGCCCAGTCCGCGCCAGTCCGATGTCATGATTGTCGCCGGCACGCTTTGCAACAAGATGGCGCCGGCCTTGCGCAAGGTTTATGACCAGATGGCGGAGCCGAGATGGGTCATCTCGATGGGGTCGTGCGCCAACGGCGGCGGTTATTACCACTACAGCTATTCCGTTGTTCGCGGCGTTGATCGAATCGTTCCTGTCGATGTCTATGTACCAGGATGCCCCCCATCTGCCGAGGCGCTGATTTACGGCATTTTGCAATTGCAGAACAAGATCACACGTACCAACACGATCGCACGCAACTGATGGCCGGAGCTCGCACCGCATGTTGAAAAGCATAGTTTCTGAAGTTGTTGGCGACAAGGCACGTTCAATCGTTGCCGCGCTCAACGAACTCACGCTGGAGGTGGCCGCCGCCGACTGGCTATCGGTTTGCACTGCGCTACGTGATCATCCAAAAGCGCGCTTCGATACGCTGATTGATTTGTGCGGAGTTGATTATTCGACGTATGGTGAAGTTGGTCGCGAGTCGGGCAAATACGCCGTCGTTGCGCACTTGCTTTCGGTCACGCTGAACCAACGCGTTCGCGTCCGNTGTTTCGCCGAGGACGACGCTTTTCCGGTCGTTCATTCACTAGTATCTGTATGGCCGTCCGTGAACTGGTTCGAGCGCGAGGCGTTTGATCTGTTTGGTGTTGTCTTTGAAGGACACCCTGACTTGCGTCGTCTGCTGACGGATTACGGCTTTGTGGGGCACCCCTTCCGCAAGGATTTCCCGACGTCCGGCTATGTAGAAATGCGCTATGACCCCGAGCAGCGTCGAGTCATGTATCAACCGGTAACGATTGAGCCACGCGAAAACACGCCTCGTGTTATTCGTGAAGGCTCGTACGCGAACTAAGACAACAGATCATGGCTGAAATTCGCAACTACACAATGAACTTTGGGCCGCAACACCCGGCGGCTCATGGCGTACTTCGTCTGGTGCTAGAGCTTGATGGCGAGACCATCGTGAGGGCTGATCCTCACATCGGCCTGCTGCATCGCGCGACCGAGAAACTTGCAGAAAGCAAAACCTACCTGCAGTCATTGCCTTATATGGATCGCCTCGATTACATATGCATGATGGCCAGCGAGCATGCGTATTGCATGGCGGTAGAGAAGTTGCTGGAGCTGCCGGTGCCGGAGCGGGCCCAGTACATCCGTGTGATGTTTGATGAAATCACGCGTGTGATGAATCATCTGTTCTGGATCGGTACACACGGGCTCGACATCGGTGCGATGACGATATTCCTGTACGCGTTCCGCGAACGCGAGGATCTGTTTGACATTTATGAAGCGGTGTCGGGCGCGCGGATGCACGCGGCCTACTATCGTCCGGGTGGCGTCTACCGAGACTTGCCTGACCGCATGCCCCAGTATCAGGCGTCAAAGATTCACAATGCCACCGCTATCAAGCGGATGAACGAGAATCGCTCCGGATCGTTACTCGATTTCATCGACGACTTCACAAACCGCTTTCCTACGCATCTCGACGAGTATGAGACGCTGCTGACGGACAACCGGATCTGGAAGCAGCGTACGGTTGGGATTGGCGTATTGAGTCCTGAACGAGCGATGGCGCTTGGATGCTCGGGCGCGATGCTTCGTGGCTCTGGTGTCGCCTGGGATTTGCGCAAGAAGCAACCGTACGAGGTATACGACCGTATGGACTTTGACATTCCAGTCGGCGTCAACGGTGATTGCTACGACCGTTATTTGGTTCGCATGCACGAGATGCGCGAATCAAACAAAATCATCAAGCAGTGCGTCGCCTGGTTGCGCGCAAATCCGGGCCCAGTGATTACGGACAATCACAAGGTCGCGCCTCCGGACCGCGAGAGCATGAAGAACAACATGGAAGAGCTGATCCATCATTTCAAGCTCTTCACGGAAGGCATGCACGTTCCTCCGGGCGAAGCATATGCTGCCGTCGAGCACCCTAAAGGCGAGTTTGGTGTCTATATGGTGTCCGATGGTGCCAATAAGCCGTACCGCATGAAACTGCGTTCGGCAGGGTATACGCATCTGTCGACGCTGGACGAGATGTCTCGTGGCCACATGCTCGCTGACGTCGTGGCGATTATTGGCAGCCTTGATTTTGTGTTTGGTGAAGTTGATAGGTAAATCGTAAATGGGTCTCTCGCAAGAAGCGCTCAAGAAAATTGACCGCGAACTCACCAAGTTTCCGCCAGATCAGCGACAGTCCGCCGTTATGGCAGCCTTGACGATCGCTCAGGGCGAGCACGGCTGGCTTTCTAGCGAGACCATGCAAGAGGTCGCTAGCTACATCGGTATGCCCCCGATAGCGGTATATGAAGTTGCGTCTTTCTACACGATGTACAACCTCAAGCCTGCGGGCAAGTTCAAGTTGACGATCTGCACCAACTTGCCTTGCCAGCTTCAAGGAGCGACTAGTTGTGCTGAGCACGCGAAGAAGAAGCTCGGCGTTGACTTTGGTGAGACAACAGCGGACGGGATGTTCACTCTCAAAGAGGGGGAATGTTTCGGCGCCTGCGGTGATGCCCCAGTGTTTACAGTGAACAATCATGAGTTGCGGGCCAAGATATCACCTGAGCGGTTTGATGCGCTCGTTGACGAGCTGCGAAAGGCATAAGGCAGGATCATGCATTTCGGACCACACATCACACCGACGATCTTCGCGGACCTCAAGATCGATGACGCCAATGATTGGCGGGTCGGCGCATATCAGTCGCGCGGCGGCTACGAAGCGCTGAGAAAGATTCTCAGCGAAAAAACTCCCCAGGATCAGGTCATCGCGGAGGTGAAGAAGTCTGCACTGCGTGGGCGAGGTGGCGCCGGATTTCCGACCGGGCTGAAGTGGAGTTTCATGCCGCGGCAGTTCCCTGGACAAAAGTATCTCGTCTGCAACTCCGATGAAGGAGAGCCCGGTACTTTCAAGGACCGCGACATCCTGCGCTACAACCCTCATATGGTCATCGAGGGGATGGCAATCGCCGCATACGCCATGGGCATTACCGTGGGCTTCAACTACATCCACGGAGAAATTTTCTCTGTGTATGAGCAGTTTGAGGAGGCGCTCGAAGAGGCTCGTGCCGCAGGTTTTCTCGGGGAAAACATTCTCGGATCCGGTTTCGACTTTCAGCTCCATGCCTTCCATGGGTACGGCGCTTATATCTGTGGCGAAGAAACCGCGCTTCTGGAGTCCATCGAAGGCAAGAAAGGTCAACCGCGCTTCAAGCCGCCGTTCCCCGCCAGCTTTGGTCTCTATGGCAAGCCCACGACGATTAACAACACCGAAACGTTCGCTGCCGTACCTTGGATCATGCGCAAAGGCGGCGAGGCATTTCTCAATCTCGGCTTGCCAAATAATGGCGGGACCAAGCTGTTCTCTATATCGGGGGACGTGGCGAGGCCCGGAAATTACGAGATACCGCTCGGCACCCCGTTTGCGACACTACTTGAACTCGCTGGAGGCATGCGCGATGGCAAAAAGTGCAAGGCGGTGATCCCCGGCGGGTCGTCCATGCCGGTAGTGCCGGGAGACACCATGTTGCAAACCAACATGGATTACGACTCGATCGCCAAAGCCGGTTCGATGCTTGGTTCGGGCGCCGTGATTGTCATGGATGAGACGCGTTGCATGGTCAAGTCGTTGTTGCGGCTGTCCTACTTCTATTACGAAGAATCCTGCGGGCAGTGCACGCCCTGCCGCGAAGGTACCGGTTGGCTCTGGCGGATGGTGAATCGTATCGAGCATGGCGAGGGGCGCAATGAAGACATCGACATGCTGAATTCGGTGGCTGACAATATTCAGGGTCGCACCATATGTGCGCTTGGTGACGCTGCAGCCATGCCTGTTCGTGCCTTCATCAAGCACTACCGCGATGAATTCCAGTACCACATCGATCACAAGCGTTGTCTTGTGCCCGCTTACATCTGATCAACCCGTCGACTGACTAACGCCTACTCAAACGCCCTCATGTTGAATATTGAAATCGACGGCAAAGCAGTTCAGGTTGCGCCTGGCAGTACCGTAATGGATGCCGCCAATCAGGTTGGCGCCTACGTGCCGCACTTCTGCTATCACAAGAAGCTGTCCATCGCGGCGAACTGCCGCATGTGCCTGGTGCAGGTTGAGAAGGCGCCCAAGCCGTTGCCGGCGTGTGCGACGCCCGTGACCGAAGGCATGAAAGTCTTTACGGCGTCGGAGCAGGCGAAAAAGGCGCAACAGGGCGTAATGGAGTTCCTGCTGATCAACCATCCGCTGGACTGCCCGATCTGCGATCAGGGCGGCGAGTGTCAGCTTCAGGATCTTGCGGTTGGCTACGGCAAATCCGGCTCACGCTACAGCGAAGAGAAGCGGGTTGTATTTCACAAGAATCTTGGCCCGCTTGTTAGCGCGGAGGAGATGAGCCGCTGCATTCAGTGCACGCGCTGTGTTCGTTTCGGCCAGGAGGTTGCTGGCATCATGGAGCTCGGGATGGGCGGCCGTGGCGAGCACTCGGAAATTCTGTCGTTTGTCGGCAAGTCAGTCGACTCTGAGCTTTCCGGAAACATGATTGACGTGTGCCCAGTCGGCGCGCTTACTTCGAAGCCGTTTCGCTACAGCGCCCGTACCTGGGAGCTACAGCGTCGCAAGACCGTCAGTCCTCACGATGGCCTTAACGCCAATCTGCAGGTGCAGATAAAGGGCGACCGCGTGATGCGTGTGCTGCCCCGTGAAAATGAAGCGGTCAATGAATGCTGGATTTCTGATCGCGATCGTTTCAGTTACGAAGGTCTTTACGCGGAGGACCGCCTGACGAGTCCGATGGTGAAGACCGATGGCGTTTGGCGTCAGGCGAGCTGGCAGGACGCGCTGAATGCGGCGGGTCATGCCATTGCGTCGAGCGTCAAGGCGCACGGTGCTGGGCAAATGGCGATTCTTCTTGGTGCGCACACTACGCTGGAAGAGGCTGCGCTCGCGAAAGCCCTGTCGACTCACCTCGGCAACACGACGCTCGATCATCGCCTCCGCGTGACCGATTCGGAGCTGGATCAGGATGGTGGCGTTCCGTGGCTGGGCCTCAAGATTTCTGATCTGGCTGAGGTAGATCGATTCCTCGTGGTCGGTNCCAGCCTGCGTCAGGAGCAACCNCTAATTGCGCAACGCATTCGGCAGCGAGTGAAGAAGGGCGCCGCATTGTCGGTAGTGTCCTGTTTTGATGAGCCGCTGCTTTGCCCAGTTGCGGCAAAAGTTGTTGTCAAACCTTCCTCCTTACGCGAGACCCTGATTGGCATCGCCAGTGCTATGGCGAAACGACTTGATAAGGATTCGCCTGTCGGTCAACACGCAGCTACGCCAGAACAGCAGCAAATCGCGGCGTCTTTGGCGTCAGGTAAGCGCGTTGCCGTTTTGCTGGGCGATCTCGCAATGTCGAGCCCTGATGCGTCACAAATCGAAGCCTTAGCCAATTCGATCGCTGCCCTGAGCGGTGGCTCATGCGGTCGCCTTGTGCTTTCCGGATCGACCATGGCAGGATACATCGCTGGTGCTACGCCAGCCAAACAGGCAACTACTGCGCATCAAGCGCTCACCGGCGGTGCAAAGGCATTTGTCCTAGTTGGATGTGAGCCAGAGCGAGACAGCGCCGCAGGCGCTCAGGCGATCAGCACACTGGCATCGGCCGATAGCGTCGTTTGCCTGACTTCATTCGCCAGTGAGGCGATGAGGGCATATGCCGATGTGCTGCTGCCTATCGCTCCATTTACGGAAACATCCGGAACCTACGTTTCGCAGGATGGTACGGTTCAGTCATTTACGGGAGTCGTTCGTCCTCTGGGAGAAACACGTCCGGGATGGAAGGTGCTGCGGGTACTGGGGGAGCTGCTGGGAGCATCTTTGGATCGCTTCAACTCNAGCGAAGATGTCAAAGCACAGGCGCTATCGAACTTCACTGAGGCCAGTCTGGGGGGGCATGTGAGCAAGTTGCGGCAGCTGCAATCTGCTGCCGCCTCGCTCGAGCGAGTGGCGGACGTTCCGATCTATCACGCGGATCCGCTGGTTCGACGTGGTCACGCGTTGTCGCTCTCCGCGTACGGCCGACAACCGCGCGTTCGTGTCAACGCGGAAACGGCGCGACAACTTGGAGTAGTCGCTGGGGCTTCGGTTCGATTGACGCAGGGCGGGCACATAACTGGTGCGGTCCTTACGGTGGATGACACCATTCCATCCGGCGCAGTCCGCGTGCCGGTGGGTACGGAAGTGTCAGCAGCGCTGGGCGACGCCAGCGCAGTGATCACGGTGGAGGCGGCATGAGCAATCCGGTTGAATTTGTAATCGGCACGCAATATCCGGCGATTTCTTATGCGATCTGGACCTTGCTGAAGATTCTGGCGATTGTCATACCCGTTACGCTGTGTGTGGCGTTCCTGACATTGTGGGAACGCAAGGTCATTGGATGGATGCAGGTGCGAATTGGCCCCAACCGGGTGGGATTCGGCTGGTTGCAACCGTTTGCCGACGTGCTGAAGCTCCTGTTCAAGGAGATCGTTGTACCTACAGGAGCGACCAAGTCACTCTTCTTCCTGGCGCCACTTCTCTCCATCGGGCCAGCTCTGGCGGCCTGGGCGGTCATCCCTTTTGATCCAACGCTTGTTCTAGCGAATGTCAATGCGGGACTTCTGTACATCCTGTCGCTGACATCCATCGGTGTTTACGGTGTCATTCTGGCCGGCTGGGCATCCAATTCAAGGTACGCGTTCATCGGGTGCCTTCGCTCCGCTGCGCAGATCGTGTCGTATGAGATTGCCATGGGTTTTGCCCTGGTCGGCGTGTTGATGGCTGCGAACAGCCTTAACCTCAGCGATATCGTGAATGCGCAAGCGGGTGGTGTTCATCAGTGGTACTTCCTCCCGCTGTTTCCGCTGTTCATCGTGTACTTCATTTCGGGTGTCGCCGAAACCAATCGTCACCCCTTCGACGTAGCCGAAGGCGAATCGGAAATTGTTGCGGGCTTCCACGTCGAGTATTCCGGCGTGACATTTGCAATCTTTTTCCTGGCGGAATACGCCAACATGATTCTGATCTCGGTGCTGACGAGCGTAATGTTCCTGGGCGGCTGGTTGTCACCGCTGCCTATCACGAACGAGCTCTCGGTGTTCGGTTTCAAACCGTTCGCAGACGGTTTCTTCTGGCTTGCTGCCAAGGTATTTTTCGTCCTCTTTTTCTTCCTCTGGATTCGTGCCTCCTTCCCGCGTTATCGCTACGACCAGATCATGCGTCTTGGCTGGAAGATTTTTATCCCCGTCACACTCGTTTTCATTGTGTTCCTCGCGATCATTATGCAAACGCCGTGGGGCGCGGCATTCCACTAGAGGAATAATGGAATGATCGCATCCGTCAAACACTTCTTCTCGACCTTCCTGCTGTGGGAGTTGCTCAAGGGTCTCTCGATCACCGGGCGCTACATGTTTGCGCGCAAGATAACGGTGCAATTTCCAGAGGAAAAGACGCCGCAAAGTCCGCGTTTCCGTGGCCTTCATGCGCTTCGTCGATATGAAAACGGTGAAGAACGCTGTATCGCGTGCAAGCTTTGTGAAGCGGTTTGCCCCGCGATGGCCATCACCATTGAATCGACTACGCGCGACGANGGTTCACGTCGGACNACGCGATACGACATTGACCTTACCAAGTGCATTTTTTGCGGCTTCTGCGAAGANAGTTGTCCGGTCGATTCAATCGTTGAGACGCGAATACTTGAGTACCACGGAGAAAAGCGCGGCGATTTGCATTACACGAAAGAAATGCTGCTTGCGGTCGGTGATCGCTACGAAAAACAAATCGCGGCGGATCGCGCCGCAGACGCGAGGTTCCGCTAACGCGGCGACAGCACATGCCTGAATTAGCCACAATCGTCTTTTACGTTTTCGCATCGGTGCTGTTGCTCGCGGCGATACGCGTCATCAGCGTCAAGAACCCGGTGCATGCAGCGCTGTTTCTGGTGCTTGCTTTCTTCTCCGCCGCCGGACTGTGGATGCTGCTCAAGGCAGAATTTCTCGCGATCGCGTTGGTGCTTGTTTACGTGGGCGCGGTGATGGTGCTGTTCCTTTTCGTGGTCATGATGCTTGATGTCAACGTTGAGGAGCTGCGGAAACAGTTCCGAAGCTATCTGCCGCTTGGCCTGCTGGTCGGCGCTGCGGTGTTTCTTGAAATGGTCCTCGTGTTGGGCTTGTCCTTTGGCAAGATGAAGGGCATTACAGGCGGCACCAACGCTGTCGCCTTCAACGGCAGCAACACCAAGGCGTTGGGAATTGAGCTGTTTACGAAATACGTGTACGCGGTTGAAATTGCAGGGGTGCTTCTGCTTGTGGCGATTGTTGCCGCAATTGCGCTGACGCTACGTGAACGCAGGGAAACGCGCTATCAAAACCCAGGCGAACAGGTTCTCGTTCGCGCGAAGGATCGCATGCGAGTGCTGAAAATTGCCAGCGAAAAGCCGACAGCGGCCGAAACAGTCGTGGTTGCGCCAGCGGCAGAGGCGAAGAAATAATATGTTGCCAGTTCCTACACTCGAGTCCTATCTTTGGGTCGCCGCAGCGCTGTTTACTATCAGCGTCGTCGGTATCTTCCTGAATCGCCGTAACGTCATCATCCTGCTTATGGCCATTGAGCTCATGCTTCTGGCAGTTAACCTCAATTTCATCGCGTTCTCAAGCTACTTAGGGGACTTGAGCGGTCAGGTATTCGTATTCTTTATCCTGACGGTCGCCGCAGCGGAATCGGCTATTGGTCTCGCTATCCTGGTTGTGCTGTTCCGCAACGTCGGTTCGATCGATGTCAATCAAATTGGCAAGCTGAGGGGATAGAGGCGATGAAATTCTCCTATCTCATTGTTCCGTTCGCGCCCCTAATCGGCGCAATCGTCGCGGGTCTGTTTGGCAAACAGATTGGCCGCAAGGGGGCGCACTGGATCACGATCCTTGGCGTGCTCGCATCATTTGTGGCGTCCTGTTTTGTGTTTGCTGATGTGCTCAGTGGCAACACGTTCAACGGCTCGTTATACACATGGATGGTCTCGGGCGGGATACGTTTCGAGGTAGGCTTTCTGATCGACACATTGACTGTCACTATGATGCTGGTGGTGACGTCGGTTTCACTGATGGTGCACATCTACACCATCGGCTACATGGTGGACGACCCTGGCTACCAGCGCTTCTTTAGCTACATCTCGCTTTTCACGTTTTCGATGTTGATGCTCGTGATGAGCAACAATTTCCTGCAACTGTTCTTCGGTTGGGAAGCGGTGGGCCTGGTGTCGTACCTGCTCATCGGGTTCTGGTACACACGGCCAACGGCAATCTTTGCCAACATGAAGGCCTTCCTCGTAAACCGCGTGGGTGACCTTGGTTTCCTGCTCGGCATCGCGCTCGTACTCGCCTATACCGGAAGCCTTGACTACAAAACCGTTTTTGAGAAGGCTCCCGCACTCAAGGATCTTTCGATAATCATGGGGCCTTTCGGTGTGGTCTCGCTGATGACAGCGACCTGCATCCTGCTGTTCATCGGTGCGATGGGCAAGTCNGCTCAGGTGCCGCTCCATGTGTGGCTTCCGGATTCGATGGAAGGCCCGACCCCGATCTCCGCGTTGATCCACGCTGCCACAATGGTGACGGCGGGTATCTTCATGGTTTCGCGGATGTCGCCTTTGTTCGAGATGTCCACCACCGCACTCTCGTTTGTGCTGATTATCGGGGCGACGACTGCGCTCTTCATGGGCTTTNTGGGCATCATTCAGTACGACATCAAACGTGTCGTCGCTTATTCCACGCTGTCGCAGCTGGGATACATGACGGTCGCGCTGGGTGTATCCGCGTACAGCGCCGCCATGTTCCACCTTGTCACGCATGCATTCTTCAAGGCGCTGTTGTTCCTCGCTGCCGGCTCCGTCATCATTGGCATGCACCACAATCAGGATATCCGCTACATGGGCGGTGTGCGCAAGTACATGAAGATCACCTGGTTGACGTCGCTCATCGGGTCACTGGCGCTCATAGGTTTTCCGCTGTTCTCTGGCTTCTATTCCAAAGACACGATCATTGAAGCCGTGCATGAGAGCAAGATTTTCGGGCATGGTTACGCAAACTTCGCCGTTCTCGCTGGTGTGTTTGTCACGGCGTTCTACTCGTTCCGGATGTACTTCCTCGTCTTCCATGGCAAGGAGCGTTATGACGAAGCTCCACATGATGAGCACCATCATGACGATCATCACGGGCACGGCCATGACGTGAAGCCGCACGAGTCTCCGTGGGTGGTTACCGTGCCTCTGGTGCTGCTGGCTATCCCCTCCGTCATTCTCGGGTACTTCGGGATAGGAAAAATTGTCCATGGCGACTGGTTCAAAGGGGTAATCGCTGTTGCCAAAGAGCACGACACCCTGACGGTACTAACCGAAGAGTTTCATGGTGCGATGGGTATGGCCCTGCACGGTCTGACGACGCTTCCGTTCGCACTCGCGATGGCAGGCGTCGCGTTGGCGTTCTACCTGTATGTAGTGAACCCGGCCCTGCCCGCGAAGTTGCGCAATACGTTCTCCGGTATCGTCAAGGTTCTCGAAGAGAAGTATTACTTTGACCGCTTCAACGATTTCTTCTTCGCGGGAGGCGCGCGCAAACTTGGTGAAGGCCTGTTCCGATACGGTGACCGGGCCGTCATTGACGGCGCATTCGTCAACGGCTCGGCGAAAGGTGTGGCATTGCTTTCCGGCGTCATGCGGCACTTGCAGACGGGTTTCATCTATCACTATGCCTTTGTGATGGTCGCGGGTGTCCTCGCGTTCCTCACCTGGCTGCTGTTACGTTAGACGCTAGAGCGGGACAACAAAACACATCATGCTGCTCTCACTTTCCATCTGGATCCCCATAATCGGCGGCCTGGCCGTCATGACAACGGGGCGCGACAAAAATGCCAACCTCACGCGCTGGCTCGCCCTGATCGCAGCCGTCGCAGGGTTTCTGGTCACCATCCCCCTCTACACCGGCTTTGATCCGTCAACAGCTGCNCTGCAATTNGTCGAGAACGTGCCATGGATTGCGCGCTACAAGGTTGGCTATTACCTCGGCGTTGACGGTATCTCAATGTGGTTTGTGATGCTAAACAGCTTCACGACCATTCTGGTGGTGATCGCGGGTTGGGTCGTGATCGAGAAGCAGCCTGCGCAGTATTACGCGGCGTTCCTGATCATGTCGGGACTCATCAACGGTTCGTTCGCTGCGGCCGACGCGATGCTTTTCTACGTGTTTTTTGAGGCCATGTTGATACCGATGTACCTCATCATCGGTATCTGGGGTGGTCCGAACCGGCTTTACGCAGCAATCAAATTCTTCCTTTACACGCTGCTCGGTTCGCTGTTGATGCTGGTGGCGCTGCTTTATCTCTACAACGTGACCGGTGGCAGTTTCACGATTGCAGACTTCCACAAGGTACCGCTCGCAAAGACACCGCAGATTCTGCTGTTCGTNGCGTTCTTCCTTGCTTTTGCGGTCAAGGTGCCGATGTGGCCNGTGCACACGTGGTTGCCCGANGCGCACGTCGAAGCGCCTACCGGCGGCTCCGTCGTACTCGCTGCCATTACGCTTAAGCTGGGGGCCTACGGTTTTCTCCGCTTCATCCTTCCGATCGTTCCTGACGCCTCACACACGCTGGCGCCATTCGTGGTGGCGATTTCGCTGATCGCGATCGTCTATATCGGATTTGTTGCGCTGGTGCAGACCGATATGAAGAAGCTGGTCGCGTATTCGTCGATTTCGCACATGGGCTTCGTTACGCTGGGCTTCTTCCTGTTCGTGGGCGGGCAGGGCAGCGCGCTGGGTATCGAGGGCGGATTGATGCAAATGATCTCGCACGGGTTTGTGTCCGCCGCGATGTTCCTCTGCATCGGCGTGCTCTATGACCGGCTGCACAGCCGCAACATCGCCGACTACGGCGGGGTTGTGAACGTGATGCCCAAGTTTGCTGCACTCATGATGCTCTTCGGCATGGCTAACGCAGGGCTACCGGGTACTTCCGGTTTCATCGGTGAGTTCACCGTTACTCTCGCGGCCGTGAAGCAGGGCATGTTCTGGACGGCAGCCTGTGCCGGCCTCGCGCTGATCCTCGGCGCGGCTTATACGCTGTGGATGTACAAGCGCGTCATTTTCGGCGATATCGGCAATGATCATGTGCGCGAAATGACCGACGTCACACCGCGAGAATTCTGGATGCTGGTGCTCGTTGCGGCCTGTGTTCTTGGCATGGGCCTCTACCCGGCACCATTTACCGAAGTGATGCACAAGAGTGTTGATGCCCTCATCACTCACGTCGCACACAGCAAGCTCTAAGCGAACGAGATCACCGATATGAATGACATTCTTCTCGTTCTTCCCGAAATCGTCCTGCTCTCATTGACCGGGATGCTACTGATCGCCGACCTGTTTGTGAGCCAGGGCCGTAAATGGTTCACCTATGCCTGTGGCATCGGCGTGTTGCTGTGGACGGCAATGTTTATTGTCATGATGTCCGGAGGAGGCGTCGAAACGGCGTTTTCGGGGCTGGTCGTTATCGATGGTGTTTCAACCGTGCTCAAACTCGCGGTTGTGCTGGCGGCGGCCGTGGCGCTGGGCTATTCATGGAATTACCTCAAAAAGCACAAGCTCGACAACGGAGAGTTTGTTGCGCTAGTGCTGTTGGGTACGCTGGGCATGATGGTGATCGCCAGTGCTGCGAGCATGTTGACAGCTTATCTGGGGCTTGAGCTGCTGAGCTTGTCCATGTATGCACTGGTTGCCCTCAAACGGGATGACCGTATCGCCACTGAAGCCGCCATGAAGTACTTTGTGCTTGGTGCCCTGGCTTCCGGCTTGCTCCTGTTTGGTATGTCCATCATTTACGGCGCCACTGGAAGCATCAGTCTGTCGGCCATTTCCCTCGCGCTCGCGAAGGCTAACAACACAGCCGTTGCACTGGGACTGATCTTCATCGCCGCAGGTGTGTCGTTCAAGCTCGGCGTAGTGCCGTTCCACATGTGGGTGCCTGACGTTTACACGGGGGCGCCAACTGCTGTCACATTGATACTGGGCACGGCGCCAAAGATTGCGGCGTTCGCGCTGGCGTATCGCCTGTTCGGCACGGGGCTGAGCCCTGCCGCTGCGGACTGGTCCATTATTCTTGCCGTCATCGCGATGCTCTCTATTGTGCTCGGCAATCTCGTGGCCATTGCACAGACCAACATCAAGCGCATGCTGGCTTACTCGGCCATCGCCAATATGGGATTCCTGCTGCTCGGGTTCGTCGCGGGCGGCAAAGATGGTTACGCGGCGTCGTTGTTCTACTCGATTTCGTACGCAATCACCGGTCTGGTGTCCTTCGGCATTCTGGTCCTGCTTTCAGGGCGCGGTATCGAGATTGAGCACATTGATGACCTCAAAGGGCTGAACAGCCGTTCGCCCTGGCTTGCCTTCCTGATGCTGCTTGCCCTGTTTTCGCTGGCTGGCGTCCCGCCGACAATCGGATTCTGGGCGAAGCTTTCGGTGATTGAAGCGATCGTCAATACCGGCTACGTGTGGATCGCCGTGATCGCCGTCATGGCGTCGCTGGTGGGCGCGTTTTACTACCTGCGGGTGGTTCGCGTGATGTACTTCTCGAGCCCGGTGGAAGCGACGATTGCACTGCCAAGCCGTGCGCAGACCGTCCTGCTGTCGGCCAATGCGCTCGCGATTCTGTTGCTCGGGGCACTTCCGGGCACGATCATGGCGCTGTGCGCGCGCGCATTGCAGGCGTCGTAGATTTCCACGCTCAAGATACCCCGGTCGATAGCGGGACTGGCGCGGGTTAGCTTCGGGTTGCTCTTCAGAAATATTGAGACAAGATGGACAACCATCGCAAGCCATAACGGGGCGAGCGAGTTGGCTGCTAAAGTGGTGCCGAGCTGTGGCGTTGGTCGTGACCTGAGGTAGCGATGGTTCCAGACGTTCAGGACCAAGGCATCTGGCTGACGCCGACTATCGTATGCATTTCTGCCTGATCGGCGATCGAACGTGCCAAGTAGTCGATTTTTCGTTGATTGTCCATATCGGTGTCTGCTTCACCACTGGAAATCAAGCGAAATTCCTCATGAACCGTAACGAATGCATCGATTAGCTCGGGGTCAAAATGCTTCCCGCGCGCGCCACGCATAGCCTGCACTGCGTCGTCGTGCGGGATACCGTTGCGATACACCTTGTTGCTGATTAGGGCATCGTACACATCGGCGATTGCTACGAGACGCGCAGAAAGCGGAATGGCTTCGCCCGATAGGCCCCGCGGATATCCGCTTCCATCCCATTTTTCGTGGTGGGAGTAGGCGGCATCCTTCATCGTCTGTAAGGTTGGCGCCCTATAGCTCAGCGTCATTTCCGCGAGTTCAATGGCATCACGTGCGAGAGTGGTGTGGGTCTTCATGATCTCGAACTCTTCCGGCGTCAGCGCATTCGGCTTCAGCAGGATACGATCAGGAATTCCGATTTTTCCGATGTCGTACACAGGAATCGACTGAAACAAATCGCTCAGGAAAGCCTCGCTCATGGCATGAGCAAACCGTTCGTGCCGCTTGAGTTCGTTCGTCAATGCCATGACGTAGTGCTGCAGCCGAAGAATGCGCTTGCCGCTGCCAGACGCGCGGGTCTCCGCGAGTGAGGAGACCGCAAAGCTGACCACACGCATCGCGGCGAGTCTGCCAATGGCTGCGGCAACCTTATTGCTATCGTCGGGGTTTAACACTTTGCTCACACATCAAACTATCCTTTTTATTCATTCGTGGGCACTGGGCCAACGAATGAAGCCAGACACTCCATCCGCAGCTACTGCGGAGGCTGGACATTGTCATCAAAACCCATCGTCTATTTGCGGTCGGGCGCCGCCCCTAGTCTATTGCCGACGTCGCGCACGACGACCAGCCCAGCGGCGTGTCTGGTCCTCTTTAGGCTGGTTGTGGTTTCACGGCACGGTGAAAGCCGAGCATGCCGGAGAACACCGTGACCGACGTCACTTCGACGAAGCCCAGCTCCTGCAGCACGACGGTCAATTCTTCTGCCGTGTAGAAGAGCTCCAGCGCATCCAGAAAGTACTGTTTGCATTTGACCGCCGAAGGACCGCTCTTCACCATGAGACTGGTGAAATTCAGGCACATCTTCAGGTAGGTGTAATAGAGCGTCTTGACGACCGGATTGCGCGGACGCAACATGTCGGAGTGGTGGAAATGGCCGCCTGGTTTGAGAACGCGAAGAATCTCCGTAAATACCTCGCGAACACGCAGGTGGCGGGACGCAAACTGCAACGTCACGATGTCGAAGTGATTGTCGGGAAACGGCAGCTTGTGCACATCGCCGATCGTGCTTTTGATGTGAAGTCCCTGGGCCAGCGCGCGCTGCTGGCCTACCTGCTGCATGGCCGCGCTGCGGTCCATGGCATGCACGTCCAGCGTGGGTTCACGCTTGAGCAGGGCAATGCCGATGGCGTTGGTGCCGGCGCAGACATCCAGCACGCGCTGGTTCGGCTTCAGATCCACCGTCCGCATGAATTTCTTCAGGAACGTACCCCACAGCCCAAGCGCAGCTATGTCATTGCCCCGGTCGTAGTAAGGCGCAATGTCCGCGAACGCGTCGTTTAAATCATTGTTCCAGACGTCGCTGAATTGTTGTTCGCGAACTGCTTCGCGTGCTGCTAGTGGGGGTGGCGCCATAGTTGTTTTCTCCCTTGGATTGATGGAATCATTTTTCTGCGCGGTTTCTCTAGATTTGCAGGAGATACACCGCTGCGGCCAGGCTGCTGGCCAACGCTATTACGTACAGGACCGTCGCGACCAGATTATCCGCGCGCACGCCAAAATCGTAAAAGGTACAGCGAAGGCGGTGTGCCGAGCTCCAGAGCGACAGGGCTAACACGCCAAAGATGATGATCTTGCCGAGCCAGCCGCTGGCAAAGGCATGCATCCGTTCGAAGCTCAGGCCGCCGGGGACGTAGCCAAACGCCGCCATGAGCGTGAGCAGCACGATGACGGGAATGCAAAAGGCGATGACGGTACCGCCCGCTGCGAACGGGAACCAGACGATCGGTTTGTTCGATTTCGCCATGATCAAAGCACTCCGGCAACGTAGAGAACGAAGAACGACAGGACGATCCAGATGACGTAGTGTGCGCCCGAAATCACGTTTCCGGCTACAAAATCCTCGCCAATCTGCACCGGCATCGCCTTCTGTGAGGCGTTGAACCAGGTCGCTGCGTGGTAAACCGACGCCACCAGCGCCAGCACATGAAAGGCGATGGAGACCGGGCTTCTCAGTGCCTGCAGGAATGCCTCATAGGCGGCTTGTCCGGCGGCGAGACGCTGCAGTCCGACCACCAGCAGCAGGCAATAGGCACCGACAAAAATGCAGGTGACTTCACGCGCCATGTAGCGCATATAGCGCGGGTGCCGGAAAAACCAGGTCGTCGGTGGAACTTCGCGAATCAGCGGTTTGCGGCTCATTTTTTACTCCACGGCATCAAGTGTTCCTTGAACCAGTCGATCGAGCTCGCGATCTTGACTTGCTGCAGTGCACCGGCGGGATCCACGTGCGCCGGGCACACTTCGGAACAGGCTCCGACAAAGGTGCATTCCCACACGCCTTCGTTGGTTGCAATGACCTCCTGTCGCTCATCACGACCGCCATCGCGCGAATCCAGGTTGTAGCGATGCGCGAGCGTAATCGCGGCCGGACCAATGAATTTCTTGGTCAACCCGTATTCCGGGCACGCTGCGTAGCACAGCATGCAATTGATGCACATCGAATACTGCCGGAACTTCATCAGCTGCGGCATCGTCTGCTTGTATTCACCCTCGCTGATCGGTTTCTCTTCTTTTGGAATCAGGTAAGGCTTGACGCGCTTCAGCTTCTCCATGAAGTCATCGGGCGCAGTGATGAGATCGCGTTCGACTGGAAAATGCGCCAGCGGCTCGACCCGGATCACGCCTTCGTAGTCACGCAGGAAGGTGTGGCAGGACAGCTTCGGCTCGCCGTTGATCATCATGCCGCAACTGCCGCAGACGGCCATGTGGCAGGACCATCGGTAGGCAAGGGTCGGGTCAATGCTTTCCTTGACCTTGTTCAGCGCGTCAAGCACCACCCATTCTTCGTTGCAGGTCACTTCATAGCGCTGGAAATGCGGCTCGGTGTCCGTATCCGGGTTGTAGCGCATGACTTCGAGCTGGACGACGCGCTCTTTCATTTGTGGTCTCCCGAGTAATCGCGCACGCCGGGCGGCGATTTGGTGATGACGACATCGAGATAGTCAACGCGTGGCGCGTCCAGGCCCTGGTGGTAGACCATCGTGTGGCGCAGGTAATTCTTGTCGTCGCGTTCGACGTAGTCGAGCCGCTGGTGGGCGCCCCGTGACTCCTTGCGTGCCAGCGCGCCAACCGTGACGGCTTCGGCGCAATCCAGCATCGAGCCAAGTTCAAGCGCCTGGGTCAGGTCAGTGTTGAAGACGTTCGTCTTGTCGGTGAGGATGACGCGACGGTAGCGCTCGCGCAGTTCGTGGATCTTGTCGACGCCTTCTTTCAGGCCCGCCTCGTCGCGATAGATGCCGACGTTTTTCTCCATCGTGTCCATCATCTCCTTGCGCAGGCCGGACATCGATTCCGTGCCGTCAGTGCGTGAGAAAAGCTCGCGAATGCGCGTCTGCGTGTCTTCCGCACGGGCATTCAATGCCGCCGCATTTGTCGCGGGCAATCCCTGAATATGCTCAATCGCAGACAGCGCCGCCATGCGACCGAACACCAGCAATTCAACCAGCGAATTGGAACCCAGCCGGTTGGCGCCGTTCAGGCTGACACAGGCGCATTCACCTGCAGCAAACAGGCCGGGGAGGGGGGTGGCCGCCTTGGTATTGGTGGAGATGCCGCCCATCATGTAATGCACCACCGGGCGGATCGGCACTGCATCTTTGACGATATCGACGCCGAGATAGCTTGCCGCCAGTTCACGAACCAGCGGCAGCCGCTCGTTGATCTTCTTTTCGCCAAGATGGCGCATGTCCAGCAATACGCACTCGCCCCATTGTGTGGTGACCGTATTGCCTTTTTGCAGTTCGTGCCAGTACGCCTGGCTCACGCGGTCACGCGGACCAAGCTCCATTGTCTTGAGTTGCGGCTGGCCAACCGGTGTCTCCGGTCCCATCCCGTAATCCTGCAGGTAGCGGCGGCCGTTCTTGTTAACCAGAATGCCGCCTTCACCGCGGCAGGCCTCGGTCAGCAGGCTGCCGGTGTTCGGCAGGCCGGTCGGGTGATACTGCACGAACTCCATGTCCTTGAGCGGCGCCCCGGCACGGTAGGCCATGGCCATGCCGTCACCGGTCTTGATGGCGCCGTTGGTGGAGAAGGGGAACATGCGCCCGGCACCACCGCCGGCAATGATCACAGCCTTGGCGTGAAACTGGCGTAGCTGCCCGCTGCGCATCTCCATCGCCGTCAAGCCCTGACAGCGGCCGTCGTCGACCAGCAGATCGAGCGCGTAGTACTCGTCAAAACGAGTGATGGACGGAAACTGCATCGATGTCTGGAACAGCGTGTGCAGGATGTGAAAGCCCGACTTGTCGGCGGCGAACCAGGTCCGCTTCTTCTTCATGCCGCCGAACGGGCGCACTGCGACGGAGCCATCCTCCTCGCGGTTCCACGGGCAGCCCCAGTGTTCAAGCTGTAGCAGTTCTTTCGGCGCTTCGTGAATGAAGTACTCGACGCAGTCCTGATCCGAGAGCCAGTCGCCACCGCCGACCGTATCGTCGAAATGCAGGTCAAAGCTGTCATCCGCCTTGATCACGCCCGCCGCGCCGCCTTCCGCCGCGCAGGTGTGGCTGCGCATCGGATAAACCTTGGAGATCAGCGCAATTCGCAGCGTCGGATCCGTTTGCGCCAGCGCGATGGCCGCTCGCAACCCGGCGCCGCCCGCCCCTATGATCGCAACATCAGTTGTTATGGTTTCCAATGCGCCCACCCGTCGGTTTCTTGTTGATTTCAGATTCGCAGTATCCGCACATTGCCGTTTTTCCAGTTGACGTGTGTCAAAAGGGGCCAGATGCGAACGCGGCGCGCGTCACCACTTGTTACCGTCTTGAGCGGTGTCAACAAAACGCAACCGCTGCCAAGACAATTCTGAGTGTAGGCTCGTAGGCGACCCGTTTGTACGGTTTGTCAAAACTGATGAGCGATACATCCTGTGCAAGCCGCCGATTCATGGCTCGTCGTGCGTGAGCGCCGAACCTGGTCGAGCGCATCAATGACGCAGGTGCTGTGATCGTGTGCCTGACTCGCACAAGCAGCTTTTTATTGAAAGCACCGCAGCATCGGGGCAAGAGGCTGATTTATCATTTAGTCGACTATTCGCATAATCAGCTCATACCCCACACTAAATGGTCGTTTCGTTGAAAAGTTGATCGTCCAGACGCCGCGGCGGGAGACGCTGCTACAGTTCGCCGCATGCCCCGCGCCGACACCCGATTTCCATCCATTGACGCGTTGCGCGCCTTCGAGGCGGCCACCCGCCTCGGATCATTCGACAAGGTCGCCGTCGAGCTCGCCATCACGGCCAGCGCCGTCAGCAAGCGCGTCGCCTCTCTCGAGCACCTGATCGGCACCACGCTGTTCGACCGCAGCGGGCGCCATCTGACGCTCACTGCCGCCGGCAAGGAATACGCGGAACAGGTACGCGCCGCGCTGAACCAGCTCGCGTCCATCGGCCTGCATCAGCGCGCCTCGCAGTCGGTACCACGGCTGCGCGTGCTCGCGACGCCCACCTTCGCCCGGGAAATCCTCGTGCCGCGGCTCAAAACTTTCACTGACGCCCATACCGAGGCCGAAATCGAAGTCGTCGTCGCCATTCCCTATCTCGATATGGCCACGCCGGATGCCGACGTCACCGTGAGTTTCGGACCGCGTTACGCGCAGGGCGAGAGCCCGGGCAACCAGCCGCGCGCCGTCGCCGAGCCGTTGCTGTTCGAGCCCGTGTTCGCGGTGGCGTCGCCGACGCTGGTCAAACAGTTTCGCCTCAAGCGTCCGGGCGATCTGATTCGCGAATCGCCGAAGTGCCCGCTGCTGCGCTGTCCGCTGGAGCCGTGGGAGCCGTGGTTCGCAGCGGCAGGCATGAAAGCCTCCGAGCCCACGCGTGGCGTGAAGCTTGTCGATCTCGGGCTGTCACTTGAGGCTGCGGCGAGCGGGCAGGGCGTCGCCCTTGCGCGGGCCAGCCTGGCGTCGCGCTGGCTTGCGCGCGGCGAACTGGTGGACCTGTTTCCGGTGCGCTCGCAGCCGCGCGATGGCTACAGCCTCTCGGTGCAGCAGGCCAGCAGTCTCGCGCTCGATTTCGCACAATGGCTGCGGCGTGAATGTGCCGCACTGGAAGCCGCTTCGCGCGTTACATGAAAATATTTCGCGAATAGTTTTCGTTTGTCGCGGGTATTTGCCGCTACGATTTGCGGCAGACACAGCATCGAATTCAGGAGGAAACCATGCCCGTGATCACCAACATCGAAGATCTGCGCGTTCTCGCCAAAAAGCGCGTGCCGCGCATGTTCTACGACTACGCCGACTCCGGCTCGTGGACCGAGAGCACCTATCGCGGCAACGAGGCTGATTTCCAGTCGATCAAGTTCCGCCAGCGCGTCGCGGTCAATATGGAAAACCGAACCACGAAAACGCAAATGGTCGGGCAGGACGCTGCGATGCCGGTCGCGATCGCGCCGGTCGGGCTCACCGGTATGCAGCACGCCGACGGCGAAATTCTGGCGGCCAAGGCGGCCGAGAAGTTCGGCATTCCGTTCACGTTGTCGACGATGAGCATCTGCTCCATCGAAGACATCGCTGCACACACCACGGCGCCGTTCTGGTTTCAGCTCTACATGATGCGCGACCGTGATGCGATGGCGCGCATGATTGACCGCGCCAAGGCTGCGAAGTGCAGCGCGCTGATGCTCACGCTCGACCTGCAGGTCATCGGCCAGCGCCACAAGGATCTCAAGAATGGTCTTTCGGCACCGCCGAGACCCACCGTGGCCAACATCATCAACCTCATGACCAAGCCGCGCTGGTGCCTCGGCATGGCTGGCACCCGTCGCCACACTTTCCGTAATCTGGTCGGGCACGTCAAGGAAGTGAGCGACCTGAAGTCCCTCTCTGCCTGGACCAACGAGCAGTTCGATCCACGCCTGTCGTGGCCCGATATTCAATGGGTCAAGGAACGCTGGGGCGGCAAGCTGATCCTCAAAGGCATTCAGGACGTTGAAGACGCGCAGCTCGCCGTCGACAGCGGCGCCGACGCCATCGTCGTCTCCAACCACGGTGGCCGCCAGCTCGACGGCGCCGAAACCTCGATCCGCGCGTTGCCCGCGATAGTTGACGCGGTAGGCTCGAAAATCGAAGTTCACATGGACGGCGGCATCCGCTCCGGACAGGACGTACTCAAGGCGTGGGCGCTAGGCGCGAAGGGCACCTACATCGGCCGCGCGATGGTCTATGGGCTCGGAGCGATGGGCGAGGCCGGTGTTTCCAAAGCGCTGCAGGTCATCCACAAGGAGCTGGACGTGACGATGGCGTTTTGCGGTCACACCAACATCCAGAACGTCGACAAGCGGATTCTGTTGCCGGGGACGTTTCCGGTGGCTTGAGCGAAGCGTGGGCAACGAGTTGTTCACTCTACGAACGACGAATCGGCGTCACAAAATCAGATGAGTGCATCAAAAAAAGGACTTTTGCTCGGTTGCGCCATGTACTTTGCGGTGCTGATTTGGGTGTTCTGGATGCACTCAACAAAGCCCGCTGATGAGTTCATCATTCTCGGGATTCTTGGCTTACCTCTGAATCTGTTTTTTTGTGTTCGCAGGCGATTCTTGGAGTGACTTCACGCAGGTCGTCGCGATTGTCGGGCTGGGTTTCATTCAGTACGGTGGCGTCGGTTTAGTGATCGGCAAGGCGCTGGACAAAAGCTGGTAGGAGCAAGAATTGACGTAGCGTTCGTAGCGCGGTAGGGTGTGGTTCACCGCACCGTCGACATTCGCTTGGATCTATTGGGGTGCGCTAAAAGCGCACCCTACGAATCTCTACGAGCG
>JGI24770J26754_10000239_pt1 | contig 38663 bp, 38 predicted proteins | sample LakOneMetagenome_FD_26754 | JGI IMG/M metagenome (IMG submission 26754) | reverse complement strand
CAAATTCCGCAATCAGTTCGCCTTTTTTCATACAATCCTCCCGAGTTAAAAGAGCGGGAAGATTAGCATGAATTATTGCCATGTGTAATAAATTCTGAAGGCTGCTTACAAAAGTAACCCCCGCTGTGACTGGATCACGACGGAGTTTGTCTGACAAAACCCTGACAGCACAGGCCTTCAAGCCATGCTGCACGGCGTTTATTCAGCCAGCGCGCCTTGCATGGGCGACGGGGCGAGACGGGTGCGCAGGGCTGCATTGATCAGCGTCTGGTAACCTTTTCCGCTCTGTTCGGACAGCGTGCGGAACTTTTGCAGCACTTCGTCGTCGAGGTAAATCGTGATACGGGTTTTGCGCTTGACCGGGCGGGCCGTGCGGGCCGGAGCGGTGTTGGTGTCGAGTTCGGTATTCATGGTCTTACCCTCGCGGAGGATCGGTCGAAAGTGGGTCTGTCTGCTGCCGGGCGGCTTCGCGTCAGGCATTGTTTGAACTATACGTATGCACACGGACGGCGGTGGCGAAAAGCGACGAGCTGCAGAAATTGGGGCCTGAAACGCAAAAAATGGGGGTAGCCCGGCGTACCGGCGGTGGGCTCCGGTCGGGTAAGATAGGCGTTTTCGACAAGAACCGGAGCATGGCTGATGGCTGCAAGCAGTTTGCTGGCATTGATTGACGATATCGCGGCGATCCTCGACGACGTGGCCCTGATGAGCAAAGTCGCGGCGCAAAAGACCGCCGGCGTGCTGGGCGACGACCTGGCCCTGAACGCCCAGCAGGTGGCCGGGGTCGACCCCGAGCGCGAACTGCCCGTGGTGTGGGCGGTGGCGGTCGGCTCGCTCAAGAACAAGGCGATTCTGGTGCCGCTGGCACTGGGCATCAGCGCCCTGGCGCCGTGGGCCATCACCCCGCTGCTGATGGTGGGCGGCGCCTTTTTGTGCTTCGAAGGCTTTGAAAAGGTGGCCCACAAGCTGCTGCACAGCCCGGAAGAAGACGCCAAGCACCATGACCAGCTGGTGCACGCCCTGGCCGATCCGGCGGCCGACCTGTGTGCCATGGAAAAGGACAAGATCAAGGGCGCGATTCGCACCGACTTCATCCTGTCGGCAGAAATCATCGTGATCACGCTCGGCACCGTGGCCGCGGCCACCTTCGTCGAACGGCTGATGGTGCTGGTGGCCATCGCCATCGTGATGACGGTCGGCGTGTACGGCCTGGTGGCCGGGATCGTGAAGCTGGACGACCTCGGTCTGCACCTGTCCAAAAAGGGCGGCAGCGCCCTGCAAGCGGTCGGCCGCATGCTGCTGGCTGCCGCCCCCAAGCTGATGAAAACCCTGACCGTGGTCGGCACCGCCGCCATGTTCATGGTCGGCGGCGGCATCCTGCTGCACGGCATCGCGCCTTTGCACCACCTGGTCGAGAGCGCGGGCGAAGCAGCCGGCACCGTGGCGGTGGTGGGCGGCGCGCTGTCGGTGCTGACCACCTCGCTGATCAATGCCGTGGCCGGGATCATCGCGGGCGGCCTGGTGCTGCTGGCGGTGACCGTCGGCGGCAAGCTGTTCAAGCGCGCCCCAGTGTTGTAAATCGCGCATGCGGGTACCCGCACGCAATTGACTTTGGCCCGTCCTCGTCACAGTATCGGCATGGTGTAATTGTAAATACCGCCGCCAACTTTTTGTGACGAGGATGCCGATGACCGTAGCGATTTTGCCGAAACAAGCTTTGCTGGCCGCCGCCATTGCGGCCCTGTTTACCGCCCAGGGCGCCCTGGCCCAGGATGCGCCGGCCCCGGCGCCGGCCGTGGTGGTGGTGACCGGCACCCGGGTGCCGAACCGCACCGCCCTCGATACGGTCGCCCCGATCGACATCATCACCGCCGAATCGCTGCGCAACGCCGGCACCACCGAAATCAACCAGGCGTTGTCGGTCTCGCTGCCTTCGCTCAATTTCCCAAGGCCAGGCCTGGCCGACGGCACCGACACCATCCGTCCGGCCACGCTGCGCGGCATGGGACCGGACCAGACCCTGGTGCTGGTCAATTCCAAGCGCCGCCACACCTCGGCCCTGATCAATACCAATGGCACGATCGGACGCGGCTCATCCTCGGTCGACCTGAACACCATCCCCACCGCGATTGTGAAAAGCATCGAAGTGCTGCGTGACGGCGCCGCCGCCCAGTACGGCTCGGACGCCATTTCCGGCGTGGTCAACGTGCGCCTGCGCACCGACCGCAGCGGCGGCGAGGGCACCGTCACCTACGGCGCCCGCCTCACCGAGTACGACTTCAATGCCGCCGACGCGCCGGCCGGCGGCGCCTGGACCAAGCAAACCTCGCGCAAGCGCACCGACGGCCAGGTGGGGACGGTCAGCGCCTGGAAAGGCTTGCCCTGGGGCGAGACCGGCTACGTCACCATCGCCGCCGAATACAAGGACCAGAACCACACCGAGCGCAGCGGCTACGACATGCGCCAGCAGTATCCCAAGCTGGCCGACGGCAGCTTCGACCCGCGCGAACTGACCTTCAACCGCTTCAACGCCTGGTATGGCGAACCGGAGATGCAGCAGTCGACCCTGTTCGCCAACGCCGGCAATACGCTGGGCAACGGCGTCAAGATCTACGGCTGGGCCAGTTATCAGAAGCGCGACGCGGTATCGGCCGGCCAGTTCCGCCAGCCCAACGACAGCCGCAACATCCTGTCGATCTACCCTGACGGCTTCCTGCCGCTGATCGTGCCGACCGTGGACGACATGAGCGTCACCGGCGGGCTGACCTGGACCATGGGCGAGTGGGATATCGATGCCTCGCTCGGCTACGGCAAGAACAAGATGCTGTTCGGGGTCGAGCATTCCCTCAACCGCTCGATCGGTCCCACCAGCAAGACCAGTTTCGACGCCGGCGGCTACGCCTACGACCAGGCCGTGTTCAACCTGACCGGCGTGCGCGCGGTGACCATGGACGGGCTGGCCTCGCCGCTCAACGTGGCGCTGGGCATGGAAATGCGGCGTGAAGGCTACCAGCTGTTCGCCGGCGAGCCCGATTCGTATCGCCAGGGCGGCGTGCTGCTGCCCAACGGCGGCGTGGCGGCGCCGGGTGCGCAAGTATTCCCCGGCTTCCGTCCTTCCGACGAATCCGACACCAGCCGCACGGCAGTCGGCATTTTTGCCGACCTCGAGACCAATCTGACCGAGCAGCTGCTGGCCTCGGTGGCGGTGCGCGGCGAGCATTATTCCGATTACGGCAACAGCCTGGCGGGGAAACTGTCCGCGCGTTACGATTTCAGCAAAGCGTTCGCCTTGCGCGGCTCCGTGCAGAACGGTTTCCGCGCGCCGTCGCCGCAGCAGCAAAACTTCACCACCACCTCGACCAACTTCATCAACGGGGTGCCGTTCGAGATCACCACCTTCAAGACCGACCATCCGATCGCGATCGCCTTCGGGGCCAAGCCGCTGGAAGCGGAAAAGTCGGTCAATTTCTCGCTCGGCTCGGTGATGCGCTTCGGTTCGGCCAACCTGACCGTGGACGCCTACCGGATCAAGGTCGACAACCGCATCGTTCTGTCTGACAACCTGACCCAGGACAATGTGCGCGCCTACCTGACCGCGCAAGGCTTCGCCGGCATCGGCGGCGGACGCTTCTTCATCAACGGGGTCGACACCACCACCACCGGCGTCGACGTGGTGCTGGCCTGGCCTTACAACGGCGGCGACATCGGCAAATTCGACTTCACGCTGGCCGGCAACTTCACCAAGACCGAGGTCACGCGCGTGCCGGTGACCCAGGAACTGGCCGCGCTGAACCCGGCGCCGCCCCTGTTCGGGCGCCTGAACGTGCTCTCGTTCGAAAAAGGCCAGCCGAAAAACAAGATCAACGCCAGCGTCAGCTGGAAGCGCGGCGCGCTCGGCGCCACGCTGCGCGCCACCCGCTACGGCGAAGTGCTCTCGCCCAACGCCTCGCCCGCGCTCGACTTCACGATGGCGCCCGCCACGGTGGTCGATGCCGAGCTGCGCTATGCGCTGACGAGCAAGGTCAATCTTGCCTTCGGCGCGGACAATCTGTTCGACAAGTATCCGGAATCGGTGCCCACCACGCTCAACACGACCGGCAACACGCCGTACCCGAACTATGCACCGTTCGGCCGCGGCGGACGCTTCGTGTACGCGCGCGCTTCCTACGCTTTCTGATGCGGCCGCAGGCCGCCGCCGCGCGGCCTGCGATTTTTCCGGATTTTCAATTCGTCCTCGTGGTCTAATGCGCGTTCCACAACAAGGCGGCGACGCGGATCGATGAACACAGCAAACAAGGACAGGCCATGCGCATTCTGCTGACAGGCGCCAGCGGGATGATTGGGCAGCCATTACTGATGGCACTGCTGGACGAAGGCCATCATGTGCTGTGCGCCCAGCGCTCGCCGCCCAAGCGCACCCACCCCCGCCTTGCCTACGTGCATGCCGACTTCGCCAGCGATACCCGCCAGGCGGACTGGCTGGCGCGCCTGCGCGATGTCGACGCGGTCATCAATACGGTGGGCATCTTTCGCCAGTCCGGTACGCAAACTTTCGCGCGCGTGCATACCGAGGCGCCGTGCGCCCTGTTCGCCGCCTGCGCCGCATCGGACAGCGTGCAGCTGGTGATCCAGCTGTCGGCGCTGGGCGCGGACCAGGGTGCGGACACCGCCTATCACCTGAGCAAAAAGGCGGCCGACGATTTTCTGGCTACGCTGCCGCTGCGCTCCTTCATCGTCCAGCCGTCGCTGGTGTTCGGCCGCGAGGGCGCCAGCAGCGGCCTGTTCAAGACGCTGGCCAGCATGCCGTTCACCGTGCGTTTCGGCAGTGCGCCGCAACTGGTGCAGCCGATCCACCTTGACGATGTGGTGGTCGCCATCGCCAGCCTCTTGCGTCAGCCCTTGCCGGTGGGCGCCGACGGCGTCACCGCGCGCCGCATCGCGCTGGTCGGTCCGGCGCCGCTGCCATTCACCAGCTACCTGGCGACGCTGCGGCGTGGCATGGCCATGGGCAAGCTGCGCGCGCTGCGTCTGCCGGCCTTTGTTGGGCGCATGGCGGCCGGCCTCGGCATCGGCTTGCTCGACCGCGATGCGTTGCGCATGCTCGAACGCGGCAATGCAGCCGATCCGGACGCCACCTGCCGCCTGCTGGGCCGCGCTCCACGCGCGCCGGACACGTTTATCGAATTTCCCTCGGCCGAACGGGCGCACGCCAAGCTGGGCTGGCTGCTGCCGCCGCTGCGCCTGTCGGTGGCGCTTGTGTGGATCGCGACGGCGGTAGTGTCCGCGTGCTTTTATCCGCAGGAGCTGAGCTACCAGTTGCTTGAGCGCAGCGGCGTGCCGGCCGCGTACGCGCCGTTGATGCTGTACGGGGCCTGCGCCTTCGATTTGCTGATGGGACTGGGCATCCTGTTTGTGCGCCGTCGGCGCTGGCTGTGGTACCTGCAACTGGCGCTGATCGGCTTTTACACTGTCGTTATCGCATGGAAGCTGCCCGAGTTCCTGGTCCACCCCTACGGCCCGCTGATCAAAAACATCCCCATGCTGGCCGCCATCTGGCTGCTGGCCCAATTCGAGGAAGAATGAATGGAATACCTGGTCGTCAAATGGCTGCACATCCTGTCGTCGACGCTGTTGTTCGGCACCGGCATCGGTTCGGCCTTCTACATGCTGTTCACCAGCCTGAGCCGCGATGTGCGGGCGATTGCCGTGGTCAGCAGGCATGTGGTGCTGGCAGACTGGATCTTTACCTCGACCACGGTGCTGATTCAGCCGCTGACGGGGATCTACATGATCCAGCTGCTCGGCTATCCCTGGAACAGTGCCTGGATCATGTGGTCGGTGGCGCTGTATTTCCTGGCAGGCGCCTGCTGGCTGCCAGTGGTGTGGATCCAGCTCAGGATGCGCGACATGGCGCAGGTGGCCGCGCGCGATGGCGCCGAATTGCCGGCGCTGTACTGGCGTTACCTGCGCATCTGGACCATGCTCGGCATTCCGGCATTTCTCGCGCTGGTGGTCGTGTACTGGTTGATGGTCGCCAAGCCGGCGTAAAGCGATGCAGCGCTATCAGCGGCTTTCCGGCGATTCGGGCGTGCTTGCGTACACCGTGCGCGCCGATGCCATCGACGTGAAATTTGTCGATGGCAAGGTCTACACCTATACCTATGCCAGCACGGGGCGCGAACGGGTCGAGCAGATGAAGCGGCTGGCGCGGGCCGGGCAGGGCCTGGCCACCTACATCAGCCAGCACGTGGGTGCGGCCTACGCCAATGTCACCAAAGGCGGCCGAGGGGCATGACGACGCCGCTGAAAAGGGCCCAATCCGGCGCGGCGTGGTTCAGTCCACGGGCAAAGCCGACGTCGATCACCAATTGTTTGCCCGGGCTGTAGGTCGCCGCGAGCAGCAGTTGCGCGGTGCTGTCCGTTCCCGTGCGGCGCGTGCCGGACAGTTCGCCCGTGGCGCCCCAGTGGGCATCGAGCGGCATCGAAAACGCGGCCGAGGCGCCCGTCTGGATCCGGCCTTCACCGGCGTCGACGGCGCCCAGGCGCGTCAGATTCACGTTCAGGTCCATGTGCACCTTGGCCATGTCGCGGCTGTAGATGCCGTTGACACCGTAGTCGGCCTTGCCGCTGCCGATGGCCGTGCGCGCGGTGGGCACTTTGGCGTCGAATTCCAGTCCGAAAGCGGTGGCGCTGTCGACCAGGTAGGCGCGTTTGAGGACCACCGTGGTGTCGCCGAAGCCCCGGTTGCGCGCGGCGTCGCCCTGGCGCTCGGACACCAGCGCTTCGCCGCTCACCAGCACGCCCCAGGTGTCGCTAAAGGCCAGCTTGACGGTGTAGGGCAGGCTGGCGCGATGGTCGTCGTCCAGCTTGGTGCTCAGGCCGCCCAGTTCGAGCTCGAGCTGGCCGGGCTGCGGCAGCTGGGCCGGGCTCGAGACGGACGGCCGGTACGGAGTGACAGCGCCATCGTCTTGCGCGTGGACGACGCCGGACAAGGCGCACAGGCCCAACATCAAAACAGTCAGTTTCAGTATGCTCATGCCGGCAAAGTAACACGGAAACAGCAACCGCGCGCATCGGCCGGCAGGCATTCCACCTTGCCACCGTGGTGCACGGCAATCTGGCGCACCAGGCTCAAGCCCAGGCCCACGCCGCCGGCCGCTTCGCTCGAGCCGGGCAGGCGGTAGAACGGTTCAAAGATGCGCTCGCGCTCGGCGGCGGGCACGCCGGGGCCGCTGTCGCACACGTCGAGCAGCACCGCGCCATCCTTGGCGCGCGCCAGATTCACTTGCACCGGCGTGTCGGCGCCGTAGCGCTTGGCGTTTTCCAGCAGATTGCGCAGCATGCGCCGCAGCAGGCGGGCGTCGCCCGTGACGGTGATGGCGCCGGCGTCGAATTCGGCGCCAACCCGGCTGCTTTCTTCGGCAACGATGCCGGCCAGGTCGACCGGCACCCGCGCCGCCGCGTCTGGCGTGGCGGCGTCGAGCCGGCTGGCCAGCAGGACTTCATCGATCAGCAGATCGAGTTCCGCGATGTTCTGCTTGAGCTCGGCGCTGATGGCGGGATTGGCCTGGTCCTGGATCAGCTCGACGGCCATGCGGATGCGCGCCAGCGGCGAGCGCAGTTCGTGCGAGGCATTGGCCAGCAGGCTCTTTTGCGCCTTCATCAGCGCTTCGATCCGTTCTGCGGAAGCATTGAAGCTGCTCGCCAGCAGCGCCACCTCGTCCTTGCCTTCGACTGCGACCCGGGCCGCGAGATTGCCGCTGCCCCAGTTTTCCACACTCTGTTGCAAGCGCTCGAGCCGCCCGGTGACGCGCCGCACGACCGGGAACGCGCCGATGGCGACAAAGCAGGCCACCAGCGCCAGGGTCAGGAGGATGTTCACGGGGAAGCGGCGCGCATGCATGCGCTGCCATACGAGCCAGCGTCCGTCCTGCAGCTTGAGCACCGCAGCGCCGTGTCCGCCTTCGACCCGGCCCTGGCTGCGCGGCTCCGGCGGCAGCGGCGGCGGCACCGGGCCGGCGCCGGCGATGAAGTCGCCGGCCGGCGTGTACAGCGCCATATTGGCGCGCACCTTCTGGCGCCAGCGCATCAACGCGCGGCGCTGTTCCTGGGGCGTGGCCGTGGGCGGCGGCAAGACTTCGCTGGCCACTTCGGCAAAGGTGTCGAAACCATTGCGCGACTGGTCGGCATCGTAAATCCAGTGGATGATCGCGAACATGCAGCCGAGCGCGACCAGGCTGGCGAGCAAGGCGGCGTAGATGCGCACATACAGGCGCTGCGACAAGGCGAGCACTTTATGCATCCTGCACCTTGGCAAACACATAGCCCGAACCGCGGACGGTGATGATGCGGCGCGGCTGGCGCGGATCATCCTCGAGCGCGGCGCGCAAGCGGCCGATGTGCACGTCAATGGAACGGTCGAACGGTTCCAGCGCTTCGCCTTTAACGGCGTCAATCAATTGTTCGCGCGAAAGCACGCGTCCGGCCCGCTCGGCCATGGCCAGCAGCAGGTCGAACTGGTAGGCGGTGAGGATCTTTTCCTTGCCGTCGACGCGCACCACGCGCGCGGCGGCATCGATCTCGAGGCGGCCGAAGGTCAGCGCGCCCTGGCGGGCGTTGCCGGTATCCAGGCTGGGGCGGCGCAGCACGGCGCGCAGGCGCGCCAGCAGCTCGCGCGGCTCGAACGGCTTGGGCAGGTAATCGTCGGCGCCCAGTTCCAGGCCCACCACGCGGTCGAAAGGATCGCCCTTGGCCGTGAGCATGACGAGCGGGATGGCTTCCAGCGGCGCGCCCATGGCGCGGATGCGGCGGCACAATTCCAGGCCGTCGATGTCGGGCAGCATCAGGTCGAGCAGCACCAGCGAAAACGGCTCGGAACGCAGCAAAGCCAGCCCCGCTTGCGCGGTGCCGGCATGAATCACTTCAAAGCCATTGCTGGCCAGGTAAGTGACGACCATCGCCGCCAGGCGCTGGTCGTCTTCAATCATCAGGATGCGTTGCGCCATGCAGGGTCCACCCGGGTCAAAGTAGGAAAGCTTGCAGAATACATGGCTTCGCGCCTTCCTTGCAGATCAGTGATGGCGGCGGCCTTCGAGATGCTTGGCGAATTTCGCGCGCTGCTCGGGAGTCAGCACGTCGGCCGCGTCTTCCACCGCCGCCAGAATGCGCTTGCTCAGTGCATCGGCATTTTGCATCTGTTCCACCCGCAGGCGTTCCAGGGCCACGCGGTCGATGGTCGGCGCCATCAGCAGGGCGTGGGCGCGCTTGTGGCCGTCGCGCATTTTTTCACGCAGGGGCTTGAGGTCGGCAAAGGCCGACTTGGCGATCTCGCCCAGGCGTGCCTTTTGCTGCGGCGTGGCGTCCGGCGCGATGCGCTCGACCATCTTGTCGACGTGCTTGGCCATGCTTTCCGGGTCCATCTGGCCGTGGTGGCGGCCGTGCATGCCGAAACCCATGTCCTGGGTGTCCGACGCGTAGCTGACGCCGGCCGCGCCGATGGCCGCGACCAGTGCCGCCGCCATCATCCAGCGGCGGCCCTTGCCTGCGGTTTTGGTGTCGTTCATTTGCTGATTCATGTGAGTACCTTTCGTCTGGGAGTCCGGCCTCAAGCGGGCTGGCATGGTGCTACTCTAGGCTTCGACCATGAATGCGTCATTTCTGCACAGTAAAGTTTTGTAACGACAGGGAAGCTTGAAAAGATTCCACGTTTCCATTATTATGGAAATATAGTCTTTCACCTTGCCCCTATGGAAACCAAACACGTCTTGTCCGCGATGTCCGCCCTGGCCCAGGAATCGCGCCTGGCTGTGTTCCGTCTGCTGGTGCAGGCCGGTCCGGCCGGTATGTCGCCCGGCAAAATCGGCGAACAGCTCGGCATTCCCGCGTCCTCGCTCTCGTTTCATTTGAAGGAACTGGCGCACGCCAGCCTGGTCACGCCGCGCCAGGATGGGCGCTTTGTGATCTACGTCGCCAATTTCGGCACCATGAATGGCTTGGTCGGTTTTCTTACCGAGAACTGCTGCGGCGGCAATGCGTGCACGCCGCAAGGTCGTTGCGCATGAGCGCGCGCCGCATCGTGGCCGAGGGCCTGGGCACGGCGCTGCTGCTCGCTGTCGTGGTCGGCTCCGGCATCATGGCCGAGCGCCTGGCCGGCGGCAATGTGGCGCTGGCGCTGCTGGCCAACGCGCTGGCCACCGGCGCCGGCCTGATCGCGCTGATTCTCATGCTGGGTCCGGTTTCGGGCGCGCATTTCAATCCCGTGGTGAGTCTGTCCGAAGCGTGGCAGGGCAATCTGGCGCGCGCTCACGTCCTGCCGTATATTGCCGCGCAATGCGCGGGCGCCGTGGCTGGCGTGATGCTCGCGCATGCGATGTTCGGCATGCCCTTGCTGACGGCATCGCAGCATGTGCGCGCCGGCGGGGGCCAATGGCTGAGCGAATTTGTCGCGACCTTCGGCTTGCTGGCCGTGATCATCGGCTGCGCGCGCAGCCGTCCGGCAGTCACGCCGTTCGCGGTGGCCGCTTACATCACCTCGGCCTACTGGTTCACCGCGTCGACCTCGTTCGCCAATCCGGCGGTCACGCTGGCGCGCAGCCTGAGCGATACGTTCGCGGGCATCCGTCCCGCCGATGCGCCCGGCTTTATCGGCGCGCAGCTGGCCGGTGCGCTGGCCGGAACGCTACTGCTGAGCTGGTTGTATCCAAAGCGCTTGATCCAGCGCGAAAACACGTAACAATCGTCCTGCTTGGTTCGCCATTTAACCGTCACACCGCGTTCGATGCGGTACGGTCGGACTATGGGTACAAAAGGCAGGCACGAATGAAACACCATGTCAGGAAAGAACGAAAAACGTATGCGATGTTGCGCATGATTGAAGCCATCGGCCGCGCCATCGATTCCGAGCGTCCCGCCGACAAAAACCGGGCCGCGCGCTGGGCCGCCGCGTGGGGCGTGGTCAGCGGCATCCGCACCCCCGGCATCCGTCTGCGGCGCAGCGTACTGGCAGACCGGCGCAGCAAGCCGCGCTAGCGCTTTTTCTCTTCCACCAGTAATTCCCGGTAACCGGATGCCGCATCCTGCACCCGCCTGAAACGATAATCCGGCAGCAGCGCCACCAGGATCTCGGCCGTGGTGCGCACGATGCAACCGCGTTCCACATGTCCGCCAAGCACCTGTCCTTGCGCGTCGGCGACGCTGATGTGCAGGTGCATGCCATCGGCCGCGAGCGTGCCGGCCAGGGTCAGGATTTCGGTGTCGCCGTGAAGTTCGAGGGCGTCGTCGCGGCCCGCGCAACGGATGCGCGCAACGCTCAGGCTGCCTATTCCTTGCAGCACGAACGCCGCGTCCACGCCATGCTCAGCAATGATGCCGTCGAGTGCGGCGCGCAAGTCCTGGCCTGGCGCGAGGCGCAGCGGCAACGCCCGCATCATGGCGCCGCCCCGATCCGCACCTTGATGAAAGGCAGTTCGCGGCTGGCCACGAAGCCCAGGTCCTGATACAGCTTCCAGGCCCGTTCGTTGGCCGCGCTCACATGCAGGAAAGGCACATCGCCGTCGGCCACGATGGCGCGCGCCAGCTGGCCGATCAGGCGTCCTGCATGGCCCTGTCCCCGGTGCGCCGGATGGGTGCAGACGGCGCTGATTTCACGGTAGCCGGGCAAGGCCAGGCGCTGCCCCGCCATGGCCGCCAGCTGGCCATGCGCGCGGCAGCCGATGTAGGTGCCCAGCGCCGCCGTGCGCGCGCGGAAAAATTCGGGGTAGACCAGGGTCGTCAAGGCCAGCATGTCGGCAATGTCGGCCGGGCCCAGCACGCTCGCATCGGGCCACGCTGCGGACGGCGGCGCGCCGGCTGCCACCATTTGCAGGATCGCGTACTCGCCTTCCACGGTCCAGCCCGCCGGCAGCTGCGGAAGGGTGCCGAGGAAATAGACGGTTTCGCCTGCCTGCAGGCAGGAAGTGTCGTCCAGCACGGCGCCGGCGTGTTCGACCGCGCAGAACGGGGCTACGTCGGGCATAAAGCGCTTGAGCGCGCCGCTGCCGAGCGCGAAGCCGGCGTGCCGGGTCGACAGCGAGGTCCACATGGGGTTGGCGAGGGCGTCGCGCATGGCTCAGGCGGGCACGGCGGCGTGTAGTTTGCGGTACTGCATGCGCAGCAGCAGCGCACCCCATGCCAGCGCCGCCGTCATCACCAGCACGCCCGCGATAAAGCACAGGCGCGACAGGCCGATCGCATGGTCGAGCCAGCCCAGCATGGTCAGCAGGTTGCCCCAGTCGTGAGATTCCTCGCCGGCGCCGCCCACCAGCGGCAGCCCCCGCGTTTGCGCGTCGCGGATATAGGGCGACAGGTCGACCAGGTTCTGCCCCGACCACCACAGCATGGCGGAAGCGCCGAAGGTGTCGCGCTGCTTGACGATGAACGCCCCCATCAGCAGCAAGGGCATCAGCACCTGGAACAGGCTGCCGCCAAGAATGGTCATGAAGCGGCCGAAGGGAATGAACAGCACGTGACCGAACTCGTGGAAGGGCAGGTTAATGTTGTGCAAAAACGAGGCGCCGATCACCTCCCAGTCCACGCCGTGCACCGTGAACCAGCACGCCCACAGGGCAAACGCGCACCAGGCGAGCGCGCGGCCGCCGACCGTGATCGCGTCGATTTCGGCCGGCAGTTCGAGCAGGCGCGCGCGCAGCGTGACCAGCGGCGGCTCAACCACTTCATAGACCTGCACTTCCTCGGGCGGCGGCGAGGCAAGCGCTGCTTGCCGGTCTAGATATTTCTGATAGGCAATGCCGCATGCGGGACACACACCGGCATGCACGTGGCGATCGGTGGCGCGCCGCTCATAGGCGCATTTGGGACAGATGGTGAAGGACATGCCTACAGGCTAACCGTTTGGTCGCAGCCAGGCAAACCATGGAAACAACGGTTCGCCGACAAGGTGAAAAAGGTTAATTGACATCAGGTATGCGCGACAACTATTCTTACCTTGTGTCTATGCAATGCGGGTAACAGCGATTTACGAGTTTTTCTTTTGAAAGGCGGCGTATGCGTATCGATTCCTTTGCAAGTTTGGTGCCCCTGTCTCTTGCCCTGCTGCCGCTGACGGCCCTGGCGGCCGAACCGGAACCGGCGCCGCCCGCGCCGCCAGGCGTGGCGGTCAACGTCACGCTCGCCTCGCAATACATTTCGCGCGGCTTTCGCCAGGGCTGGGGCAAGCCGGCCTTGCAGGGCGGCGCCGACTATGCCCACCCGAGCGGCTGGTCGGTGGGCACCTGGATGTCGACGGTGTCGAACCGCTTCATCGAAAACGGCACGCTCGAAGCCGACCTGTACGGGGGCTACAGCGGCAGCACGGCCGGCGGCATCGGCTACAGCGCGCTGGTCTATTACTACGTCTACCCGGGCGCCGAGTACAAGGCCACCGCCACCACCTACAACTATGGCGAGCTATCCTTCGGCACCACCTGGAAAGCGTTCTACGCCAAGTACAACTACACCTACACGCCGGAGTTTTTCGGCATCACCAACGCGCGCGGCACGGGCTACCTCGACATCGGCGCGAACATCGACCTCGGTTCCGGCATGACGCTGTTGCTGCACGCGGGCAATGGCCGGGTCGCAGGCACCGGCAACAATGTGTGGAACTGGAACGATGCCAAGATCGGTATTTCCAAGGCCTATACCGGTGGCTGGACCGCGATCGCGGCGCTGACCAAGGCCTTCCCCAAGACTGACATCTACGACAACTACACGCTCGGCATTCCCAACTCCAACGGGGTGATCGAGAGTTCGAATCCGGGCAAGGCCACGCTGGTGCTGTCGATCACCAAAACATTCTAAGAGGCGATCATGAACTTCCAAGAGGACGGCGCTGCATTGCGCGGCAGATTCCTGCAGTTGTCGCTCAATGCCAAGATCTGCATCGCGGCAACGGGGCTGGCCATTTTGAGCCTGGGCATGACGGCGCTGGTGATCGGCTACAAGAGCAGCGCCAGTGCCGAGGCGGCCGCCATGCAGCTGGCGCGCACCTCGGCGCGCGAAGTGGCCGGCGCCTTGCAGAACCGGATCGGCGCCAACCTGGCGGCGGTGATCAATGTGGGCGATGCCATGCGCGCCACGCGCGCCGCCAATCTGGCGCTGCAGCGCGAGCAGATCAATGAAATGGTGAAAGCGACGCTGGCCGGCTCCAACGACCTGGTGGGCGCGGCCGTCACCTGGGAACCGAACGCGCTCGACGGCAAAGACGCCGACTTTGCCGACAAGAAGCCCCTGTACGACGCGAGCGGCCGCTTCATGCCGTACTGGACCCACAATGCGGCCGGCGAAATGCATGTGGAGCCGATCGTGTTCGATCCCAAACCGGGCGCCAACGACTGGTACGACATTCCCAAAAAGACGGGCAAGGTCTTCTTCACCGAGCCGTATGAATACCCGATCGAAGGCAAGCCGGTGCTGATGGCCTCGCTGGTAGCGCCGATCATGATCGAAGGCAAATTCCAGGGCACGGCCAGCGCCGACTTCATGCTGCCGCGCCTGACCGCGATCCTGGCCGAACAAAAGGTGATCGAGGGCGGCAAGCTGGCCTTGCTGTCGAACGGCGGCCTGTACGCCAGCCACCCGCAAGCCCAATGGCTGGGCAAACCGGCCACCAATGTGCCGGCAGCCGGGCTCGAGCGGATCCGCCAGGGCCAGACCTTCGAATACGAAGACAGCGCCGGCTATCTGCATTTGCTGCAGCCGATCCATGTGCACAAGGATATTGCGCCGTGGAGCGTGGACCTGAGCTTTCCCAAGTCCGTGGCCACCGCGCCGGCGCGCGAACTGCTGATGTATACGCTCGGCGTGGCCCTGGTGTGCGCGCTGGCCACGGCCGGGATCCTGGTGCTGGTGGTGTTCCGCCTGACCGCGCCGCTGCGCGCGCTGGGCGCGACCATGACCGACTTGTCGAGCGGCGACGCCGACCTGCGGGTGCGCCTCGACGTGCATGGCAAGGATGAGCTGGCCGTGATCGGCAGCGGCTTCAATGCCTTCGTCAGCAAGATCCATACGGTGCTGCTGCAAGTGAATGCGAGCGCGGCCAATGTGGCCACGTCGAGCGCCGAAATCGCCCAGGGCAACAACGATCTGTCGGCCCGCACCGAGCAGCAAGCCAGCGCGCTGGAAGAAACCGCCGCCTCGGTCGAGGAACTGACCGTGACCGTGCGCGAAAACGCCGACAACGCGCGCCAGGCCAACGACCTGGCGGGTTCGGCCTCGGAAGTGGCGCAAAAGAGCGGGGCGGTGGTGTCCAAGGTGATCGAGACCATGACCTCGATTAACGCTTCCTCGACCAAGATCGTGGACATCATCAGCGTGATCGACGGTATCGCCTTCCAGACCAATATCCTGGCCTTGAACGCCGCGGTGGAAGCGGCCCGCGCCGGCGAGCAAGGCCGCGGCTTTGCCGTGGTGGCGGCCGAGGTGCGCAACCTGGCCCAGCGCAGCGCGGCGGCAGCCAAGGAAATCAAGACCCTGATCGACGATTCGGTCGGCAAGGTCGCCGCCGGCAGCAAGCTGGTCGACGAGGCAGGCAGGACCATGCAGCAGGTCGTCGAAAGCGTCAGCCGGGTCACCAACATCATGTCCGAGATCACGGTTGCCACGGCCGAGCAGAGCGACGGCATCGCCCAGGTCAACCAGGCGATCGGCCAGATGGATGGCGTGACGCAGCAAAATGCCGCGCTGGTCGAGGAAGCGGCGGCGGCGGCCGAAAGCCTGCAGGACCAGGCCGCGCAGCTGGCGCGCGCAATCAGCGTCTTCAAGCTGGGCGAGCAGGAGGCCGCGGCGCCGCCGGCCCGCAAGGCGCCGCCACGCCCGCCGGTGGCAGCCAGCGCACCGGCGCCGCGCCTGCGCGCCGCGGCCGCACCGGCCAAAGCGGCGCCCCAAGCCGCGCCGGAAGCCGACGACTGGGAAGAATTCTAGGCACGGTCCGGCAGACTGTCGCGCCAAATTGCGATTTCACGGCACCAGCTTGCCGTTTGTCGCAAACGGCGCGACAGGTTTTCCCTGCACGCTACACTGGGCGCCCATTGGATCACTTCCGCAAAGGCGCCCGCATGACCCTTCGTCGCACTTCCCTGTTCTGCCTGTTTCTCCTTGCCGCGCCCGCCTGGGCACAGAGCGTTCCGGAAACGGAAGCCCCTGCAGCCCCCGAAAAGATCCTCGTGGTAGGCCAACGCCCGGGCCCCGGCCTGTGGAAAGTGAGCAAGGGCGACCATGTGCTGTGGATTTTCGGCAGTTATTCCCCGCTGCCCAAGAAGATGGAATGGCGGTCTCAAGAAGTCGAAACGATCCTGGCCCAGTCCCAGGAATACATTGCTGCGCCGTCGGCCAAGGCGGACATCGGCTTTTTCCGCGCATTGACCATGCTGCCGCTGGCGATCGGGATGCAGAAAAATCCCGACGGCGCCACGCTCAAGGACGTGCTGCCGGCCGATGTCTACGCGCGCTGGCTCCCGCTCAAGGAGAAATACTTGCCGGGGGTAGAGGAAGTGGAACAGCAGCGCCCGATCTTCGTGGCAGAGCGCCTGTACCGCGCGGCGCTGTTCCAGGCCGGGCTGGAGAACGACCGTGACGTGGGCGAGAAGATCCACGCGATCGTCAAGAAAAACAAGATCAAGGTGACTGCCACCGAGATCATGCTGCCGATCCGCGAACCGCGCGCGATGCTCAAGGAATTCAAAAAATCGTCGCTGGAAGACGCTGCCTGCTTCTCGGCCACGTTGACGCGCCTCGAAGGCGATATCGACGAGATGCGCGTGCGCGCCAATGCCTGGGCCAAGGGCGATATTGCCGAAATCGGCCGCGTGAATTTCGCCGAACGCGAGCAGGCCTGCAAGGACGCCATGATGAGCAGCCCCGCGCTCAAGAATTCGCCGGAATTCCAGAACATGGAAGCGCGCATGGCCGAGGCCTGGCTCAGTGCCGTGGAAAAATCACTGGCCAACAACAGCACCAGCTTCTCGGTCCTGCCGATCAGCCAATTGCTCAAGAAGACGGGCGTGCTGCACGCCCTGGCCGAAAAGGGCTACGACGTGCAGCAGCCCGAATGAGCTAGCGCTGCATCAGCCCGATTATCTGGTCGAGCTTGGCTTCGATGGCGCGCAGCGCGGCCAGCTGGGCGTCGGACACGCTGGCCGTGCCCGGCCCCCGCTGCTCCTGCTTGAGCTTGTCGCGCGCGGCCAGGATGCGGTTGCGGAAATCGTGGGCGTCCACAATGCCGGTCAGGCGCATGTCGTTGGCCTGGCCGGCGCCGCTGCCCGCCGTTTCGAATTTGAGGGTGCTGAGCTGGAAATAGCGCAGGATGGGGCCTTCGATGAAGGTCACGTCCTGGATATTTTCCAGCGGTATGGTCTTTTCCACCTGCACCAGGATGCCCTTGCGGTAACGCAGCGTCTTGTCGCTGAGGTGGCACTCGAGCTTGTCGTAGTAATGCTGGGCCCACCAGCGGCCCAGGCCCAGGAACCACAGCACGGCCAGCGGGATGCCGATCACCGTCATCACCATCGTCAAGCCGATCTGGACCACCAGGAATGGCTTGATCAGCGGATTGATTTTGGCGTGAAAGACGGGATCGGCTGGGGCCGTCGTTGGAACAGTCATGGTCGACCTCATGCGTATCGAATGAGCGCTCATCATAACTGAAGGCAAGCCGCCGGCAAGGGCAGAGGCGCACGCATTTTTTCTGGCATGATGTGCCCACACCACATCCTGCGAGGAAAGCATGAACAAGGAATTCGACCTGATCGTTTTTGGCGCGACCGGCTTTACCGGACGTCTGGTGGTCGAGTATCTGAGCCGCCATTACGGCGCCGGCAGCGACATCCGCTGGGCCATGGCCGGACGCAATGCCGCCAAGCTGGCGCAGGTGCGCAAGGAAGTCGGCGCACCCGACAGCGTGGCGCTGCTCACCGCCGACGCCGGCGACGGCGCCGCGCTGGCCACGCTGGTGGCGCGCGCCAAGGTGGTCATCACCACGGTCGGTCCCTACCAGTTGTACGGCGAAGCGCTGGTGCGCGCCTGCGCCGCCGCCGGCACCGATTATGTCGACCTGTGCGGCGAACCGGGCTGGATGGCGCACATGATCCCGCAGCTGGAAATCGCGGCCCGCAACAGCGGTGCGCGCATCGTGTTCTCGTGCGGCTTCGATTCGATTCCCTTCGACCTGGGCGTGGTCTATCTGCAGCACGAGGCCCAGCAGCGCTTCGGCGCCCCGCTCACCAGCGTGCATGGCCGCGTGCGGCGCATCAAGGGCGGCATTTCGGGCGGCACGCTGGCCAGCGGCATGGCCACCATGGAGCGCATCGAACGCGAGCCGGCGCTGGCGGCCACCATGGCCGATCCGTTCGCGCTCACGCCCGGCTTTGCCGGTCCGCCCCAGCCGGACGGCGCCGCCGCCAGTTACGACGACTGGGTGCAGTCCTGGACCGGGCCGTTCATGATGGCGACCATCAATACCAAGAATGTGCATCGCACCAACGCCGTGCTGGGCCATCCCTGGGGCAAGAATTTCCGTTACGACGAGAAGATGATGACCGGCGACGGCCCCAAGGGCAAGCGGCGCGCCAAGAACCTGACGCGCATGACCTGGCTGCAGAATGTGGCGCTCGGCTTCGGCCCGGCGCGCGCGCTGCTGCGCCGCTTCGTGCTGGCCAAGCCGGGCGAGGGCCCGGACCAGAAGGCGCGCGAGAGCGGCCGCTATGATCTGCTGTTCGTGGGCGAGACGGCCGGCGGCCAGCGCCTGCGCGCCTGCGTCAAGGGCGACCGCGATCCGGGCTACGGGTCAACCAGCAAGATGCTGTCCGAAGCCGCCCTGTGCCTGGTGGGCGACCCGGACCGCACCATGGCGGGTGGTGGCGTGTGGACCGCCGGCAGCGCGATGGGGCTGGCGCTGATCCCGCGCCTGCAGCAATACGCGGGACTGAGCTTCACGATCGAGCCGGAAGCGGCGCGCCATCCGGCGTGATGCTTAGCGCTTGAGCTCGGCCAAGGCGCGTTCGAGCGCGGCGTCGCGGCCGCTGCGCACGTCGGCCACGGTCGGCGCCACCTCGATGTCGGGCGCGATGCCCTTGCCGACAAAGGCGCGTCCGTCCGGGTATGTGTCGCGCTTGACACACACTCTGGCCATGCCGCCGCCCGGCAGCCCGAACATCAGCGGCTGGCCAGTGCTGCCGGCGGTAGCGCGTCCGATAATTTTGCCGCGTTTCATGAGCTCGAAGGCGAGGACAAAATCTTCGCCGGCGGAGAAGGTTTTCGGGCCCGTCAGCACCGCGACCGGGCCGCTATAGACCTGCTCGTGCTTCCGGATGTACGGGTAACTGGGCATCGGTGCCCACCTGATCACCGCACCGCCCTGGGCACGCATGACGGCCTCGCCAGCGCGCTCGTCCGAGGCGCTGGTCACCAGCGGTTTGCGGCTCAGGTAGCTCAGGATGGCATAGCCAAAATGGGACGAACCGCCGCCGTTGTCACGCACATCGATGATCAGCCCCTTGGCTTGCATGATTTGCGGCAGCGCCTGCTCGAAGGCCTTCACCGCTGCATCGTTTTCGAACTGTGTGACGGCGAGGTAGGCGACGTTGCCCGCGAGCATACGCACGCCGCCAGTGTCGTTCCTGCTCACATCGGTGTAGCCCGACCGCGTGACCATCTCATCCCGTTCGACCTGGCTTGCCGAGCGCACGCGCAGCCTGACCGGCGTTGCCGCCGCGCCCGACAGGAACTGGTAGCTGTAGAGCCGCACGTCGCGGTCCTGGCTGGTCGATGCGCTGACGAAGGGGGCCACGTTGTGCTCGGCGTAGTCGCGCACCGGCATGCCATCGACCGCCACAATCTCGTCGCCCACCTGTAACTGACGCGCCAGTGCCGGGCTATCCACGCGCAGCACGATCACCTTGCCTTCGACCAGGGCCGTGGCGACGGGCGGAGCCGCATCAAATTCATCGATCAATTCCCGCGGAGGATAGATGTTCGTGTGCCCATCGTGTAACAGGGGCGCCAGCTGCATCAGCACGCGATAGTAGTCGCGCGTGGTCTCGGCCGCCATGACCTTGTCGAGGTAGGCCATGTAAGTCTTGTTCCAGTCCAGATCGGGGACGTGCCCGAAGTGCACGAAACTATGGCGCGCTTCGGACCAGAACAAGGACAGGCCGGCCACCCGTTCCGGCAACGTCAGCTGGTCCCGATACGGGATGTCGAAGGCGGCACCGCCCCAGACCCGGGTTGGTGTAGCGGCTTCGGCCATCAATTTCTGGAACCGCGGGTCGGACTGCAAATCGGCGAATGCCTTGTCCTTGGCGACACGCTCCATGGTCATGGGGGAGTAAACGAAGCGCAGCGTCTGCTCCAGCATCGCGAGCGCTTTCTCTCTCTCGCCCAGGCGGGCATAAATGCTCGCCAGATCGTAACGCACGTCGACGCCACGGAAATACAGCGAAGCATCACCGGTGGCGCGTTCCTGCACTTCGGGTTTGGCCAGATAGCCGAGCGCCGCTTCGAGCCGCGTGACGGCCTTTGTCAGTTGCGCCTTGCTGGCCTTCTCGCCGGAATCCTTCTCCGCGAGGTCGCGCTCGCGCTGCACGTGCTGAAATTGGGCGTTGGCCACGCCGGGCGGGGTGAATGCCACGGCAGCGCCGGACATGGCGAACAAGGTCGCCACCACGAGTGGGCGCATGGTCATCAGAATTTCGCCGCCACGCTCATGCCGATGCTGCGCGGCTGCACGCGATAACCCTGCACGATGGACGCGACCTGCGGATGCTGGATCACGGTATCGGTGTCGAACGCGTTTTTCAGGAACACGGCGACGTTGACGCTGCCCAGCGCGATGCCGGCGCTGAAGTCCGCCGTGTGATACGCGGGACGGTCATAGTCGGTTTGCTCGGGATCGAGCGAGCCCTTGCTCGCGCCCACCCATTGCACGCCGCCCATCACGAAGGCGCTCTTGCCGCCGAAGGCAGAGAAATTGTATTGCGCGGTGGCGCTCGCGTTGTACTTCGGCACGCCCTGGATCGGTGCGCCGGCGACCGCGCCGACGATGCCGTTCTGCAGACCCTTGTCGTTGCTCAGTTCCGCCTTGACCCAGCCGCCGGAGGCGCCGAGGGTCAGGCCCGCGATCGGCTTGGCTTTCAGATCGAACTCGACGCCACGGCTGGTGGCGTCGCCCGCGTTGGCGTTGTAAGTGTAAGCGCAGGTCGGCAGGTACACGCCTTGCTGGATGTTCTTCCACTTGACGTAGAACAGATCGACATTGAAGGTAAGGCGGTTGTTCAGGAAGCGCGACTTGCTGCCCACTTCATAGCTCCACAGGCTGTCGGAGGCGTAGGTCGGCGGGCCGCTGGTGATGCCGTTCGCTTCCAGATCCGGGCCGCAAGTGGTGGGCGGCACGAACACGTTCGAGCCACCGAGGCGGAAGCCCTTGGCCACGCTGCTGTAGACGGTATGGCTGGGGTCGACTTCCCAGGTCACCGCGTATTTCGGCGTGAACGCCTTGGACGACAGGCTGGAACTGCCCGTGTTGCCGGCGCCGGCCAGGTACAAGCCATTTTTCTGGTCCAGCGTGGAACTGCCGCGCAGGTAGCGCGCGCCGACCGTCAGGTGCAGATGCGGTGTGAAGTAATAGTTCGCTTCGCCGAAAATCGAACCCTGCTTTTCGCGGTAATGGAAGGCGCCCGAAAAGGCGTTATCGTTCGGGAAGTCGTTCGGGAAGGCGCCCGGCAAGATGGTGGGGTCGGCCGTGCTGAAGCCGAACTGCGCGAAGGTATCGTTGACGCCGAAGATAGGATCGTTTTCGGTGATGTTGGTGTGCTGGTTCGAGAAGTACACGCCGCCCAGCCAGGTCCACGGCGACACCGCCGCATCATACGGATGAGAGGCGAGTCGGAATTCCTGCGAAATCTGGCGCACCTGGTTGTTCAGGTACACGGCTGACGGCAAGCCGGCCACCGCGTCGATCAGGGCTGGCGGCGCCGTGCCGCCATCATCGGTCGAGGTCAGGAAGGTCGACAGCGAATAGCTGTTGTAGGCCGAGCCGTTCTGGGTGCGGTCGAACTTGCGCTGGAAGTAACTGGTGCTCGAGGTCAGGTCGCTGCTGCCCAGATCCCAGTTGACGGTCACATTAGGCGTGAGCAAAGTGTCCTTGGACGGCTCGCGCACCTGCTTTTGCGCCTGGTAATTGGGCAGCTCGAGATTGAAGGCGGCAATGTCTTTCGCATCCACCTTTTGGTAGAACAGCGAGGGCGTGATGGTCAGCGCGCGCACCGGCTTCCATTTGAGCGCCAGACGCAGTTCCTGGTCGTTCACCTTGTTGATGTTGGTGGCCAGCACCTGGCCATTGCCATCGACCTGGTTGATGAAGCCGCCCTGACGCTGGGCTTGCACGCCGAGGCGCAGCGCCAGTTCATCTTTCACCAGCGGGAAATTGGCCACCACATTGGCCGAATAGCCGGGGCTGCCGCCCTTGGTGGAAGAATACTCGGCGTAGGTGGACAGTTCGCGTTCCTTGAGGTCTGGCTCGTTGGGCACGAACTTGATGGTGCCGCCCATCGAGCTGGCGCCGTACAGCGTCGCTTGCGGGCCGCGCAGCACTTCGACGCGGTCGATATCGAAGAATTTCGGTTCGACCGAACCCATCGTGTACACATTGCCGACGGTGAGCGAGACTTCGCCCAGGTAGATGCCGACCGTGGCCGCGCCCGCCGCCGAACTGATGCCGCGCACTTCGATATTCGAGGTGCCGGGGCCGGCGCCGCCATTGCCGCTGGCGGCGGTGAAGGAAATATTGGGCACCAGGCGCGTCAGGTCGGTGAAGTCGTTCACGTGCTGCGCCTGCAGCTGTGCGCCGCTGACGGCGGAAATGCTCATCGCCACCTTGTTCGGATCTTCCTGGCGTTTCTGGGCAGTCACCCGCACCACCTCGATCTGGTCGGTTCGCGCTTCCTGCGCCAGGACCGTATTGCCAAAGAGCGCCGTTGCCGCTGCCAGGGTGTAGCCGAACGCTGCTGTAGGGCGAAGTTTCATGCCAGTATCTTCCTCGAAAAGTAAAGGGCGCATGCCCTGAATGATGGGATCTGCTGCTTGATTGGCACTGGCCGGCGATGCTATTGGGCGGCTGTGGGTGCGATGATCATTTTATCATCTTGATTTTTTGATAAAGCAAAAATATTGCCTTTTGGTAGTAGCAATGTGATGGGTTTCTTGTACAAAAAATCATTACCGAGGATACTGCATGGAATGAACAAAGACATCACAATCCGCACGATGGCCGCCGACGATTGGGCGCAGTACCGCGCGCTGCGGCTCAGAGCACTGGCCGACGCGCCCGACGCGTTCGGCAGCACGCTCGAGGCGGAGCAGGACTTGCCTGACGAGCATTGGCAATCGCGGCTGGAGCGCGCCAGCGCCTCGGACCGGGATTTGCCGCTGATGGCGTGCAAGGCCGGCGTGCCGGTCGGTCTGGCGTATGCCAAGGTCGACGCGGACGCGCCCGGCGTGATCAATCTGTTCCAGATGTGGGTCGATCCGGCGCACCGCGGCCAGGGCATTGCCCTGGCCATGCTCGACAGCGTGGTGCTGTGGGCGAAAAGCTTGCATGCGACCGCCGTGCAGCTGGGCGTGGCCAGCGGCCAGGGCGCGGCCATGCGCATCTATCTCAAGGCCGGCTTCACCCCGTCCGGCCTGGCCGAACCCTTGCGGGCCGGCTCGCACCTGCTGTCGCAGCCGATGCGCCTGGCGCTCGATCCGCTCAGCGCGGACCCGCCCCTGCACTGAGCTGCGCCGGTACCTGGTCCACCGCGTCGAGCACGAACGGGTACAAGGTCAGGTCGCCGAACACCCGGCCGCCCGTCTGCTTGTACGGGTCGGTGGCCGACACGCCGGTGTAGCGGTTGGAGCCGGCCGGCGCGTCGAGCAGGCCGGTGCCCGTGTTCCAGTGCGGCCGTGAACTATTTTCGAAGAAATTACCCTCGATTCTCGCCTGGGCGCCATCGCGCGCATTGATCGAGAAATAGGTGATGTCCTGCCACAGATTGTTGTACAGGTGGGCGCGGGTGGCCGGCCCGTCGAGCTTGGGATTGCGGCCCGAGGTCTTGTTCCAGACATTGTGATGCAGCGTCACGCGCGAATCGACAATCGCGTTCGTGTAGTGGTGCTGACTGCCGCAGACCGCAGGGTTGACGCCCTCGAAGCGATTCCAGCTCAGCGTCACGTTCTGGCTGTTCTTGATATCGACGTGGCCGTCGCTGATCAGACCGAAGCGCACATGATCGATCCACACGTGGCTGGAATTGTCGAGCGTGATGCCGTCGCCTGCTTCAACCAATCCCGGATTGATGTTCTCGATCGCCAGATTGCGGATGATGACGTTCTTGGCGTTGCTCAGATTCAGGCTGGCGCCGACCAGGTGGACGTCGGGACCGAGGCCGACCAGGGTCTTGTGGGAGCCGACCGCGATCGTGATTTCATTGCGCGGACGGATGAAACGCGTTTCGCTGTCGGCGCCCAGTTCCTTGCAGGTCTGGCTGCCGACCGGAATGCGGAAGGTGGTCTTGCCCGGATCCTGGTAGCTGGGGCAGGCGACGGCGCAAGCGCTCTGGCTGCGCGTGGCGGTGCGGCAATCGATGGTGCTGCCGGCGGCGATCTGGACCACGGCGGGCGTGGCCGATTGCAGCGCGCTCACCAGGGCACTGCAGGAGCCGACCGTTACCGGCGCAGCGCTGCCGCCGCCGGTCGTGGTGGCCAGCTTGTCCGGCCCGGGCTGGGATGCGAAGCCGTCGGGCGCATTGCCGCAGAGACCGGAGGCGGGATTGAAGAACCAGCGCTGCAGCCTGACCGCGCTGTCGCCGGCCTGGGTGATGCGCGCACCGCTGCCGGTGTCGGCGGCGGTCAGCGACTTGCCGGAATGGCGCGCCACCACGTTGTAGCCGCCCATGGTCGATTTCTTGAGCAGCCATTGCTGGTTCTGTCCGCCGTTGGCCGGCCACTGGAGCACGCGCGCGCCATCGTTGGCCGAGCCGGCCGCCACGTCGAGCAGCATGCCGCTCTGACGGGCTTGCAGCGACCAATAACCATTGCCCAGGTCGTGCAGCTGGAATTGTTGATTGGCGCTGCCGGCATCGTCCCATGGCTGGACGCTGGCGCCGGCTTGCAGCGAGCCGCCGGCAATATCGAGCACCTTGCCGGAGGCCGCGCTGGCAATCTTGTAGAGCTGGCCGTCGCGCACCGGGGCGGTGCAATTGGCGGCCGCGGCCTGGCCGATGGCGGCCAACAAGCCGGCAGCAAGGAGCACCGCGCGGACGCGCGGGCGTGAAAACAGGGGGAAGATCATGAAGGGGGACTCGAAATGACAATATTGCCATTTAGACTAACAGAAGCAATCGACCTTGAATAATCACTTTTTTCGCAAGATCGATACTTTTTTGTTATCGCTTCAGGCCGGCGTTGTCGGTCTGGCACACACCGACGGGTCGACGGCAGCCGCGCCGCGCTTCATTTTTGCCAATTGCCATTTGCCGTAGCGCTCATACGCGTACTGCAAGGCCATGCGCGGCAACGCGAATACCGTGCTGCCTTTGAGCAAGCGGTTGTCGGCCGCACCGGCAGCGAGCGGGGCGCTGGCGGCGGCGCCGACGCCGCACACGTCGAACCGTTCCCGTTCCCGCTGCAGGTAGGCGCATAACTGGTTCAAGCGCCGCTGATTGATGCGGTGGGTGCGCATTTCGCTCATCCGGAAGTTTCCGCACTGCACGTACTCGAAGGGGTGGGTCAGGATCACCACCTGTTCCACGCCGGCCCGCTGCGCGCGTTCCAGCAGGGTGCGCGTTTCGGCGAAGCTGGTGCCGGTGATGGTCAGGGTTTTCAGGTGCTGGCGTCCGGGCACGCGCCAGTCGCTGAACGTCAGGACCGGGCACTCGACGATGCCATGACGCCGATGGCGCCCGCCGTACAGTCGGTAGTCGGCGTCGCCGCTGTCGAAGATGGCCACGCCGACGTTCGAGCTGTACGGGATGCCGGCGCGCGCCTGCGCCTTGTACAGCGTTTCATCGTGCTGCAGGCTGGCGCTGCGGAACACGGTCGGCGCGGGAATGCCCCAGTCGGCGAACGCGTCCATGCCGCTCTTGATGAGCTGGTACGAATCGTCCTCGCTGCGGCCGAAGAAAGCGTCCACACCCTTGGTCTTGCGAATGCGCTCTTTCCAGTCGTCGTGCTCGAACATGCCCCAGCATGGATGCACGTGCAACTGCACTTCATGCCCGGCAGCATGCAGGCGCTGGGCGATGGGGCCCATCGGATCGGTCTTGAAGTAAGTACGTTGCAGCGTTTCGACGAAAAACGTCGCGGTGATCGCATTGCGCGCAAAACAATCGAGAATGAAACCCAGGCCTTCGGACTTGCCGTCGACATCGCACCAGACGCGTTGTTCGCCAATGGGAATATGGCGCGCATCGTTGAACGCGCCAGCGATGCTGAACTCCGTATCAATGGTGATGCACACTTTGGTTTTCATAAACGATGGTTGATTTATGGTAATTATCTGTAAGTATAGTCCTACAATTCTCTCCCTCAAAGAAATACTCAAAAAATAATTCAATTGCTTTGAGAATATGTTGTTCCAATTCTCCGCTGCAACCGATGGGGGCGCCTTGTTGCTGGCCAGTCAGTTACCATCGAGGCCAGGTCCGGATCGGAGAAAATGTCATGAATGCAACTTCTGCTTGGCTGCACTGGGCGGTTTTGTCGGCCGTTTTTGCCGCATTGACGGCCATCTTTGCCAAGATCGGGATCGCCGGAATCGATTCCGACCTCGCCACGCTGATCCGCACGGCCATCGTGATGGTGGTCCTGGCGGCGTTTGTCGTGGCCGCCGGCAAATGGAGCAATCCGCTGGCGCTGGCGCCGAAAACCTGGCTGTTCCTGACCTTGTCGGCGCTGGCCACGGGCGCATCCTGGGTGTGCTATTTCCGCGCGCTGCAGATCGGCAATGCGTCCCAGGTGGCGCCTGTGGACAAGCTCAGCCTGGTTCTGGTGGCGATTTTTGCTGTCGCCTTTCTGGGCGAGCGGCCCACGCTGCGCGAGTGGGCCGGGATCGCGATGGTGGCCGGCGGGGTGCTGCTGCTTTCGTTCAAACGCTGATCGGGTTGACCCTCGCCGCGAGCGCAGCCCGATGCCGGTGGCCAGCATGCGCTCGTTGAGTCCCTTCCAGCTGTCCGCACTGTTGAAATTTGCCGCGATTTTACCGCTCGCCCAGCAGGAATGGACGGTGGTAAGCTACACCCGTTGTCATTTTCAAACTGAAGGAATTTCATGAAACCGTTGTTCTCCTCCGACGAAGACGCACAGAACGCTTCGGCCCCGCCGGCGGCTGCCGTACCCAGCCTCGGTCCGCTGCTCGATCCTGCGGCCACGTCGGGCATGCTGCCGGCCACGCTGTCGGAAGCGAGCGCGGTTCCGGTGGTGCCGGTCGATCTGTCCGGCATCGATGACAAGGCGATCGAATCGCTGGGCGGCTCCACCGGCAGCGGCGTGGCCAAGGTGTCGGCCAAGTTGCTCGGCACGGTGCGCGCGTCCGACGCCGACGTGTTCGGCGCCCAGCTCAACGAGCTGATCGCCACGTCCAAGGGCCTGGACCCGGCCAAGCTGCGCTCGGGCGGCGTGCTGTCGCGCATCACCAGCCTGTTCGGCTCGGTCAAGGAAAAGATGCTGTCGCAATTCCAGGTGGTCGAATCGCGGATGGACACACTGGTCGCGGAAATGACGCGCCACGCCAATGTGCACCGCGGCCGCATCCATGATTTCGACGAGATGTTCAAGGGCCTGGAAGGCTATTACCAGGGACTCGACGCCGACGTCAAAAAAGGCGAGGGCTGGATCGTCAAGCTGCAGCAAGCCGTCGCCCAGCAGCCGGTGTCCGCCAACGCGTTCGAGGCGCAGCAGGCGACCGAACTGCGGCGTCGTCTCGAACGCCTGGAAAAGCGCGTCGATGACCTGCGCCGCGCGATGCTGATGGCCACGCAAATGGTGCCGCAGATCCGCCTGTCGCAAGACAATGCGCGCGCCCTCACCGATACCTTCACCGATATCGTCAACGTCTCGATTCCCGCCTGGCGCAATGTGTTCTCGCTGTACCTGCTGCAGCTCGAAGCCAAGCAGAGCGCCGCGGTCGCCAACGCCGCTTACGACGCCACCGATGCCGCTTTCCGCGCCCAGGCCGACATGCTGCTGGAAAACACCGAGACGGTGGCGCGCGCCAAGCAGCGTTCCCTGGTGAGCCTGGAAACGGCGCAGCATGTGCAGACCCAGCTCATTACCGCATTCGACAAACTGGAACAGATTTCCAAGGAAGGCCAGCAGCGCCGCAAGGACGAACTGCCCAAGCTGCAGGAGCTCGAACGCGATCTGATCGCGCGCTTCTCGCCGTCCGGCACTTGATCGCCCCATTGCTGCCACCGCCAATTCCAACGAAAATACTGTTCTCTCAACAAAAGGAAAGTCCATGTCGACGACACTCGAAACTGGCCATCGCATCAATCTGGAAAAATCCTCACCCGGCCTGAAACGCGTTCGTATCGGCCTCGGCTGGAAGGTCAACGCGGCCGACGGCCAGGGTTTCGACCTCGATTCGTCGGTCTTCCTGTGCAGGAAAAACGAGGCCGACGAACCGGTCATGCTCAGCAATGCCCACTTCGTCTATTACAACCACACCACGTCGCCGGACGGCGCGGTGGTGCACTCGGGCGACAACCGCACCGGCGACAAGGATGGCGACGATGAAGTCATCACCGTCGACCTGGGCCGGGTGCAGCCCGAAGTGATGGAAATGCCGATCGTGGTCACCATCCACGAGGCGGAAGCGCGCAAGCAGAATTTCGGCCAGGTCAATGGCGCCTACGTGAAGGTGTACAACGATGAAACCGGCCAGGAACTGGCCAGCTACGACTTGAACGAAGACTATTCGGACAAGACCGCGCTGCAGTTCGGTTCGCTGTACCGCAAGGATGGCGAATGGCGCTTCCAGGCCGTCGGCGCCGGCTTCAAGCTGAACCTGGCGACCTTTATCCGCAAGCTGGGCGGCACCGTTTAATTTCCGGGGCCGCCAGGCCGAATGCCCGATGACCGATCAGAAACCCAAGGCATTCGACTTCGGCGCGGCGCCCGTGCCGGAGCCGGTCGCACCGGCCGCCGTGCCCAAGGCGTTCGACTTTGGCACGGCCCCGCAGCCCGTTGCGCCGCCCAGGGCCCTGTCCTTCGACGACGTGCCCGACGCGCCCGCGTCGAGCGTCCCGCCCAAATCGGCCCCGCGTCCGCTGTTCGACAGCGAAGACCATCCCGCCGTGCGCGACGCGATGGTCACCGTGCGCAGCGCCTATCCCGCGCTGTTCGCGCAAGCCGAGCCGCGCCTGGCCGCCTTGTTCCGGCGCATCTTGCCGGTCAAGCTGTCGACAGTCACGGGATGGGCCGAGGAGCCGTTGATGGAACAGGCCGCCTTGCTGCAACCGATGACGGAACTGGTGCGCCAATTCGCGAAAATGGAGGTGCCGGCGCTGCTCGACGCCGCGCTCGACAGCACGCGCCCGCCCACCGGCGTGTTCGGCAAATTTCTCAGCCGCGGCGCGCCGCCCGCCAAGTTCAAACCCGAGCTGATCGCGTGCCGTGAGCAGCTGCAACAGCTGATGCAGGATAGTGAAGTGGCCACACGCAACCTGGAAGCGTCGGCCAGGGAGCTGACCTTGCACTGGGTGGCGCTGGCCGTGGTATCGGACTTGGCCGGGCGCGCGCCGGACGCGACGCTGCTCGATGTTCTCGTACAACGCCGCACGCTGATTCAACAGGCCGTGCGCCAGGCCGAATTGTCGATGCTGCAGATGGGACAGGTGCGCCAGCAGGCCGCCGATCTGACGGGGCAGATCACATCGTTCCTGACCGTCACTCTGCCAGCCGTAGAAATGGCGCAGACGCAAGGCGGCGGTCGTTGACCGACGACCATTTCACCGGATGCATGTTGGGCCTGGCGACAGGCGACGCCCTGGGTGCGCCGCACGAGGGCGGCCCCATTGAGCGGACGCTCTGGCGCGTCATCGGAAAAACCAGGAACGGTGAACTGCGCTGGACCGACGATACGCAAATGTCGCTCGATCTTGCCGAATCGTTGCTGGCGAACGGCGGACTCGATCTGGCCGACCTGGCGCGCCGCTTCGCCGCGGGATATACCTGGCACCGCGGGTACGGACCGGGGGCCGCCAACATATTGAAGCGCATCCGGAACGGCATGGACTGGGAAGTGGCTGCCACGTCGGTCTATCCCGACGGTTCTCTGGGCAATGGCGCGGCAATGCGCGCGCCGGTGATCGCGCTGTTTTACGCGCACGACGTCGAGACGATGCTGCGTGTCACGACGGCCAGCTCGCGCATCACGCACGCGCATCGCCTGGGTGTGGAAGGAGCGGTGCTGGTGGCCGTCGCCACCTATGCATTGCTGCACCAAATGCAAAACGCGGAGGTATGGTCACTTTTGCAGCGCCATTGTTCCGCACAAGGACTCGGACCCAGGCTGGCGCTCGCCGAAAGCATGCTCGGCAACGACGAAGCGGTCACGCCGGCGCGCGTTGTGGCCAGGCTGGGCAATGGGATCACCGCGGAACAGTCCTGCGTCACCGCACTGTTTGCGGCATTGCGCTTCCGCGCGTCGCCGTATGAAGACATGCTCGCTTTTCTCATTGCGTGCCGCGGTGACGTCGATACGATGGCGGCAATGGCCGGTGCGATGTGGGGCGCCGCGAATGGTGCCGGCAAGCTTCCACAGATTGCGATCGAGCGCCGTGACCATATCGCGGGCGTCGGCGAACAACTATTCCGTTTCCAGCGATCGACCTTGATTTGACGCCGTAACACGGCGATATGTCCGTTTCCGCACAGAACACTATCGTGCGCAGTCATATGCTGAAGGCACACAACCTTCTGCTCGATCCGACGATGACTACCTCAGCTTCCACCCGCCCCCCTGCGGACACCGATGATGCCCCGCCACCGCCCAAGCGGCGCCGCACCGCCTTCCTGTCGCTGGCGGCCTGGCGGCAATTTCTCAATGTAGCCAAGCCGTATTGGCTAGGGGAGGAGAGGAAGAAAGCCTGGATCCTGCTCGGGCTGCTGATCGTGTTGATGCTGTTCGAAACCAAGTTCGCGGTCATGCTCAACGACCAGGCCGGGGAAATGACGTCGGCCCTGGCAGCGAAGGAGGGCGACCGCTTCTGGGCATCGGTGCGCGCCTGTTTGTATGTGCTGGCCTTCGCCGTGCCGATTTATGCTTTCTATTACTACATGCGCGACTTGTTCGCGAACCAGTGGCGGCGCTGGCTCACCGGACGCTTTCTCGACGGCTATCTGAAAGGGCGCAAATACTATGCGCTGGGCGCCGACGGCGAGATCGACAACCCGGACCAGCGGATCGCCGAAGACATCAACACCTTCACCGGCCGGTCCATCAACTTTCTGTTGATTTTCCTCGGTTCCGGCATGCAGCTGGTGGCGTTCAGCGCCGTGCTGTGGTCGATCTCCCACCTGCTGGTGGGCGTACTGGTGGTCTACGCGCTGGCTGGCACCGCCTTTGCGCTGTACGCGTTCGGCAACCCGCTGATTCACCTCAATTTCTGGCAGCTGCGGCGCGAAGCAGATTTCCGTTTCAGCCTGATGCGGGTGCGCGAGAACGCCGAATCGATCGCCTTCTATCGCGGCGAAGCGCAGGAGCGGGCGCACATCGACAGCAAGCTGAACCGGGTGATCCAAAACTTCGACAAGCTGATCAAGAAACAGCGTTCGCTCAACCTGTATCAGCGCACTTTCAGCCAGCTGACCCTGATTCTGCCGGCGGCGATTCTGGCCCAGCGCGTGTTGTCGGGCGAACTCGAGGTGGGACGGGCGACGCAGGCGGCGGGCGCATTCACGGCCGTGCTTGGCGCGGTCGGCGTGATCGTGGATAACTTCGAGAGCCTGAGCAGGTTTGTGGCCGGCGTGGGCCGCTTGCAGGCATTGTCGGACCTGGTGCTGCCCAAGGGAAGCGGCGAGCCGGCCGCCGAGGTCGCGGCCGCCGGCATCGAACTGCGCCCGGGCACCCAGCTGGCGCTGGAAGCGGTGACCCTGCATCCGCCGCAATCGGAACGCGTGCTGATCAAGGAACTGAGCCTGGCCTTGCAGCCGGGCGACGCGCTGCTGATCACCGGCGACAGCGGCTGCGGCAAGAGCTCGCTGCTGCGGGCGATCGCGGGCCTGTGGCAGACCGGCAGCGGGCGCATCCATCATCCACCGCTGGAAGATTGCTTCTTCCTGCCGCAGCAACCGTATTTGCAGCTCGGCTCGCTGCGCAGCCAGTTGATTTATCCAAGCGCGCAGTCGGACTTGAGCGACGAACAGCTGCTGGAGATTCTGGACCAGGTCTATCTGCCGCAACTGGCCGAGCGCGTGGGTGGCCTGTCGGCGGTGCACGACTGGGAGAAGCTGCTATCGGTGGGCGAGCAACAGCGCATGGCGTTCGCCCGCATTCTCGTGCACGCGCCGCGCATCGTCATTCTCGATGAAGCGACCAGTGCGCTCGACAGCGCCAACGAATCGGCCCTGTACGCGCGCCTGCGCGAGAGCGGCGCCACGCTGATCAGTATCGCGCACCGGCCGGCCGTGCTGCGGCACCACACGCACGTGCTGCATTTGCAAGGCGAGGGGGCGTGGGCCCTGCACGAGGCGGGGTCGTTCCGGTTCGACGAACCGGTCGCCATCGTCGTCGACAACGAGAAGGCAGCGCTGCAAGTGCGCGCAGCGGCCGCTGCAGGGTGAACGCAGGCGGTGCCGCAGGAGGGAACGCGCTTACAATAAGCGAAACCTTGCCATTTCGGCACCACCCTCGTTACGAAACTTATGTCCTCTTCAACGCATCACAAGGCGCTGGTCGCTCCCCGCGCTGGTATGGGACCGGCGAACAAATGGATCGCGCAATCGATCGGGCGGCCACCTTGACCAAGAAAGGGCTGGGCCAGACCTTGTATACGCGCCTGCACTGGACCCTCTCGATGTCGCCTACCATGTTTTCCGAAAACGAGGTCAGCTGGCCGAGAATGAAACAGGGGTTTGAGGATTACTTGAAGCTCTATCCAGAAATGGCGACACGTAACAACTACGCGATGTTCGCTTGCCGTGCCAACGATGTTGCGACCGTGGCCGAGCAGATGAAGCTGATCGGCCACAGCGTCGATATGAATGCGTGGAATTCCTGGGCCGACTACGAGTTGTGCAAGGCACGCACCAAGTAAGTTGGCTCGGGTCGGCGCCAGGGTTCGCTGGCGCCGACGCCGAGCTGCGATGCCTGCGCTGATTACTTGCGGTAGACCCGCACGTAGTCAACTTGCATCCGGTTCGGGAAGACGGTCGAGCCGTCCGGGCTGCCAGGCCAGTTGCCACCGACGGCCAGATTGAAAAGCAGGAAGAATGGCGACTGGAACTCCGACGTTCCATTGATGCCGCCGGCAATATTCACTTCGTGGTACTTGTTGCCGTCCACGTACCAGCGGATGGCCGCCGTATCCCACTCGACCGCGTAGACGTGGTATTGCGAATAGTCCAGGCCGCCCGACGGTCCGCCATAGTTGGCGTACACATTGTTCTGATCCGACCAGTGGATGGTGCCGTGGACCACGGCTTCGGAATTGATGTGCTCCATGATGTCGATTTCGCCGCTGGCAGGCCAGCCCACGCTGCTGATCGAATTACCGAGCATCCAGAACGCCGGCCAGGTGCCCTTGCCGGTCGGGATTTTCATGCGCGCTTCCATGCGGCCGAATTGCCAGCTGGCCTTGTTTTGCGTGGTGATGCGGCCCGAGGTGTATTGCTTGCCCATATAGTTTTCGCGGCGCGCTTCGATCACCAGTTCGCCGCCGGTGACGCGGATGTTTTCCTGGCGCGCGGTGTAGTACTGCAGCTCGTTGTTGCCGCCACCGTTGCCGTTGACCTCGATGTTCCATTTGGAGGTGTCCAGCGCGGTGCCATTGAACTCGTCCGCCCAGGCCAGCGTCCAACCGGTGGGCGGCGGCGTGCTGCCGCAGCTTGCGCCGGCGATGCTGATCCAGTTGAGGTTAAAGCCGGCGTTGCTGACAAAGGTGCCGAGGTTGTAGGTGCCGGCATTCACATTGATCGTGCGCTGCACGGTGGTCCAGTTTTGCCAGCCGCCCGTGGCGGGCACTGCCGTGGTGCCGAGCGGGATCGTGCCTGCGTTCAGATCGGCCGAAATCACGCCGCCCGCTGCCGGAGCCGCAACGCGGTAAGCCAGGGTGTAGGCGCCACTGTAGGGGAAGGTCACATTATTGTGGGCCAGCCATTCGCCATTGGCCGTCCATCCCACGTTAAAGCCGCCGCCGGCGTCCGACGTCGCTTCGATGTCGACATCGCCCGCGCGGAATTGGTTGCCCGTATTGCCGGCGGTGGTGTCGAAGGCGTTGGTATAGCTTTCGGCCTGGAGCAGGCAGGTGGAAGCGGCCGCGGTCACTGTCTGGGCCAGCAGCGCGGGCGATTTGGCGCTCTCGCGCGGCGCGTTGTCGCCGCAAGCGGTGAAGGTGCCGGCAGTCAGAATTGATGCCAGCAAGACGTTGATCGTCCTTATTTTCATGTTGATAGTCTCCTGATGGTTGACGTTTTCGCATTCGGGCTACGACCACTTCCAGCCGGGAGGTTATCAATAATAACAATCTCCATGGAAGCGCTTCCACGAAAATTGAGTATCTAGCATGTTTGGCATATTGTCAAAATATGCATATAACTCACGCTACATTGGCGGCCAGACTGTCGTGTTTACGCCAGTGCGGGGAGGAATCCAAATTGCGGGGCGCAGCCCCGGCCATGTGCATAGGGACGGCGGTGCGCACTAGCTGCTGGTACAATCAGATTGTGGCATTTAAAACAATCTTTTAACTGTAAGGGCTGTCGAATGAACATCAAAAAAGAGCAGGTGTTTTTGGTTATGCTGTTGTCGGCCGGCTCCGCACACGCCCAGTCCGTCGTTATCGATGGCGGAAGCATTCGGGTAGATGCCACCCCATCGGGCAAAGGCACGGGCGCTGTAAAAGGCGCCAAGCGTCCAGCTGGCAAACAAAGCAAAGACGTCGCGACCAAAGATTCCGACGATGACGGTGATAGCGCCGACATCAAGGCCGGGGGTAGCGCTGCCGTCGGCACTGGCGGGAGCACGGTAAATTCAAGTGGCGGGTATAGCGACGATGGGAAAGGGCGGAAAGAGTACGTTAATTCGGATCTGTCTGGACAGAATTTGAGCCGCAGAAGTTACGCTGGCGCATCCTTCACGAACGTGGAGGCCGTAGGCACCAATTTCAACGGGTCTGATCTGACGCGGGCCATCTTGACCAACGTTGATTTGTCCAAGGCTGACCTGCGCGGGGCCAACCTCTCGGGAGCCAAGATGACGAATGTTGATTGGAGCGGCGCGTTGTTTGACGGCGCAACTTGGGTGGACGGGCGTCGGTGTGGGCCAGGTTCCACTGGAAAATGCAAATAGTTTGCGGCACACCTGATGACTGGTGCCGTTCGGCAGCAGCGTGGTGACGGTGGTTCGTTTCTTCGGTTTCAAGACGCTTACGCGCCATGATTTCGTTCGATGGTCGGAGGGCAAGGTTAGGTCGTGCCCGCGGGATGGACCCATGGCCTGTAGAGCTGTACCAGGGTCCATTTCCTCCCGACTCGATGCCAAATGGTTTTATTTAGTGTCGAACACTTTTATTTAGTGTCCAACACTATTATTTTTTGACACAGAAGGGGCTTGCGCCCCTTTTTCTCATTCCACCGTGACCGATTTGGCCAGATTGCGCGGCTTGTCCACGTCCGTGCCCTTGGCCAGCGCCGTGTGGTACGCCAGCAATTGCAATGCCGCCACGTGCAGGATCGGGGAAAGCAGGCCGTAGTGTTCCGGCAGGCGGATCACGTGCAAGCCATCGCCCGAGGTGATGCGCGAGTCGACGTCGGCGAATACGTACAGCTGGCCGCCGCGGGCGCGCACTTCCTGCATGTTCGACTTGAGCTTTTCCAGCAAGGCATCGTTCGGGGCGATGGTGACAACCGGCATTTCATCGGTCACCAGGGCCAGCGGGCCATGCTTGAGTTCGCCGGCCGGATAGGCTTCGGCGTGGATGTAGGAAATTTCTTTCAGCTTCAGCGCGCCTTCGAGGGCGATCGGGTAGTGGATCCCGCGGCCCAGGAACAGGGCGTTATCCTTGCGCGCGAAGTCGTCGGCCCAGGCGATGATCTGCGGCTCGAGCGCCAGCACGGCGGCGATCGCGACCGGCAGGTGACGCATTTGCTTGAGGTATTCCGCTTCCGCCTCGTCCGTCAGGTGGCCGTTGACCTGGGCCAGCGTCAGCGTCAGCAGGAACAGGGCGGCCAGCTGGGTGGTGAAGGCCTTGGTCGATGCGACCCCCACTTCGACCCCCGCACGGGTGATGTAAGCGAGCGCACACTCGCGTACCATGGCGCTGGTGGACACGTTGCAGATGGTCAGGGTGTGCACCATGCCGAGGCTGCGCGCGTGCTTGAGCGCGGCCAGGGTGTCGGCCGTTTCGCCGCTCTGGGTGATGGTCACGACCAGGGTTTTCGGGTGCGGCACGGTNTCGCGGTAGCGGTATTCGCTGGCNATTTCCACGGCGACCGGGACCTTGGCCACCGATTCGATCCAGTACTTGGCGGTCAGGCCGGCGTAGTAGCTGGTGCCGCAGGCNAGGATCAGGACGCGGTCGATTTCCTTGAAGACNTTNGCGGCGCCGTCGCCGAACAGTTCCGGCATGATGCCGGTCACGCCTTCGAGGGTGTCGCCGATCACGCGCGGCTGTTCGAAGATTTCCTTCTGCATGTAGTGACGGTACGGGCCCAGCTCGGCCGCGCCGGTGTGCGCGTGCACGGTCTTGACTTCGCGTTCGACCGATTTGCCGTCCACGTCGACGATCCAGCACTTGCCCAGTTGCAGATCGACCACGTCGCCTTCTTCCAGGTAAATGATCTGGTCGGTGGTGCCGGCCAGCGCCATGGCGTCGGAAGCGACGAAATTCTCGCCCTTGCCCAGGCCCACGATCAGTGGCGAACCCTGGCGCGCGGCAACCACGCGGTGCGGCTCTTCGCGGCTGAACACGGCAATCGCGTAGGCGCCATGCAGGCGCTTGACGGCCAGCTTGACGGTCTCGAACAGGTCGCCGCTGTACATATGGTCGACCAGGTGGGCGATGACTTCGGTGTCGGTCTGGCTCTGGAACACGTAGCCGAGGGCGGTCAGTTCGTTGCGCAGTTCATCGTGGTTTTCGATGATGCCGTTGTGCACCAGGGCGATGCGGGCGTTCGCTTCGGTCGGCGAAAAGTGCGGGTGCGCATTATGCGAGGCCGGCGCGCCGTGGGTGGCCCAGCGCGTGTGCGCGATGCCGGTAAAACCTTGCATGCCGGCTTCGTTGATCTGGGTTTCCAGTTCGGCCACGCGGGCCGTGCTGCGCGAGCGCTGCAGCTTGCCGTCCACGTGCAGGGCGACGCCGCACGAGTCGTAACCGCGGTACTCGAGGCGTTTGAGGCCTTCAACCAGGATAGGGGTGATATTGCGCTGCGCAACTGCTCCGACGATACCGCACATGGGATGACCTCATGAAAAATTTACAATGGACGGATAGTAGCGGCAATGTCGTGAAATATGCTGTCGAACTTTGGCATTTTTTGGTACATTATTTCATGCGTTCTCGCGTGCGAAATAATATTTCACATTATCGATAATATTTAACCAAATCACCAAAGCGACCACACAATGTCACAGCCGGAACTCGACGAAGTCGATCGTCGCATCCTCAATGCCCTGCAAATTGATGCGTCGCACACCAACGCCGAGTTGGCGGAACTGGTGCACGTATCGCCACCGACCTGCCTGCGCCGCGTCAAATTGCTGACCGAGCGCGGCGTCATCGAACGCCAGGTCGCCATCGTCGCGCCGGAGAAAGTGGGGGCGCGCCTGACCGCCGTGGTGGAAATCACGCTCGACGTCCAGGCGGCCGACCGAATGAGCGAGTTCGAGCAGCATGTCGCGGCCGAGGCGGCGGTGCTGCAATGCTACCGGGTCGCCCCCGGCCCCGATTTCGTGCTCATCGTCCAGGTGGCCGACATGCCGGCCTACCACGCGCTGGCGCACCGGCTGTTCGCCACGCACACCAATGTGCGCAACGTCAAAGCCTATTTCTCTACCTTCCGCAGCAAGTTCGAGACCCGCATCGCCGTGTGAGCAATCGCAAGAGATGGCCGCCCATAAAAGTGTCTACTGGCAACTTGCTAGCGACGGGGATGGGCGATGGATCCAATGCTGTTACACGGAAAAAAGGCGGCGGCCGGGGTGCCGGGCGACCTGGTGAGCCTGTCGCGGGTGCACAAGGTGTACGGCGGCGGTCTGGCCGGCGTGCATGCGCTGCACGATGTCGACTTGCAGGTGGGCACCGGCGAAATGGTGGTGGTGTGCGGGCCTTGCGGCAGCGGCAAGACCAGCCTGCTCAATGTGGCGGGCTTGCTCGACACGGCCACCGAAGGCAATGTCGTCATTGCCAGCCTGCTGGTGTCGCGCCTGTCCGAGCAAG
>JGI24770J26754_10000238_pt1 | contig 38665 bp, 38 predicted proteins | sample LakOneMetagenome_FD_26754 | JGI IMG/M metagenome (IMG submission 26754) | reverse complement strand
CCGCCGCACTGGTATGATCCCGCCAGTCCCGAGGCGACAGCCGCCTGGCAGGTGCTGGTGCGGGCCGTGCGACCGGCTCGCGCCCTGCATTTCCTGCGTAACCCCCAGCTCGCCCAGGTTCAGACGGAGCCGGACACCGCCACGGCGGCCGCCAGCCGGGCCGGCCGGATCGCCATGCTGCCGGCCCAGGTGGTGCTGTTCGCCGTTCAGGCTGACGGAACGATCGCCGAGATCGGGCGCGGCGGACCCGTCGCCGACGACCTCCGCTACGATTCCGACGCCCTGAGCGACGGAGCCTGGCTGATCGACTTCGAGGCGGCCGTCGCAAAGGGGATGGCCTGCCGGATCGTCGATGCCGACAAGATTGCGCTGGCCCTGGGCGCCCAGGCCCGTTGGGTCGTGGCGGTCGGCCTGCACGCCGGAGACGCCAAGGCGGAGGTCGACGCCCTGCTGCGCGACGCGATCGCCAATGGAAACTTTGCCTTCCTGCCGCAGGACACCGCCACCAACAACACGCCCGGCAACCCGACCCTGGCGACCGATCCGCGCAACGATATTCCGGCATTCCTTGCCGACGCGACCGCCGATGAGCACGGCCGCTTCGCGGCCGACACCCAGTCCGCCGCCGACCTCCTGGCCAAGGCCCTCAACCTGGACCCGGCGATGCTGCGTCGCGCCCGCGGCGCGGCGGACACGGGATTTGAGAACGCGGCCGCCATGCTGCGCCTCATCGGGCCCGCTCTGGTAGACGCCAGTGAGCAGGCTCCGGAGTGGCCCGGCTTCGCCGCTGGCGGCACGAACCGGCTCATCGAGATCATGGCGTCCGGCATCGTCGCGCGCGGACCGCTTCCGACCGTGCGACTGGGCAAGAACCCCTATGGCGTCCTGCCGGTGACGCTGCTGGGCGAATACGCGACGGATCTGCTTGCCGACCCGGTTGACGCCGCGATCGAGGACGAGCTGGTCAAGATCGCCAATCTCGTGAAGGGCTTCAAGTTCGGCTGGGGCGGGCTGAAGAGCGTGCCGATCGGACCGAGCGATCCCGCGACAGCGACCAAGCTGACCGAATTGCTCCAGCGCCGCGCCGTCTCAACCAAGATCACGGTCGCCGCCGCCGGCAGCAGCGAAACGCGGGTCCTGGCCTGTCCCTATGTCTCGAGCGCCGTGCACAAACCGGTCGACTACCTCGCCGACCTGATAGCAGGCGGCACCTTCATGCCGGAGCCGGACGCCTCCAACGCCGCCTGGCCGCTGCTCTACCGGCTGGCCCGCATGGCCTATGGACGCATGCCGCAGGTCCATGCCCGGGGCGGCGACCTGGTGCGAGGGCCTGGCGGCAGCACACATGTGCAGCTGGCGGTCTTCTCGGCGCCCCCGTCATTCCTCAAGGCCATCGAGCGGCTGCGGGCAGTCGCCGCCGAACGGGACGGCGACGCCAAGCTGGAAGTTCTCCTCATGGAGACCTTCGACGTATTCGCGACCCGCTTCGATTCCCGCGTGTCGGGCCTGGCGCACCGGCGCATCACGAAGCGCCGCGCGGACGGGGAAGCGGGGCTTGCCGGCGGGTACTGGGGCCTGCTGCAGAAGCTCAGCGAAACCTCGGCCACCGGGGCGACAGACGGCTACATCCAGGCGCCGAGCGTGCGCCAGGCGACCGCCGCGGCGATCATGCGCGCCGCCAACCTGCGCCAGGACCCTGGCGGCCCATTCGCCATCGACCTGTCGTCCGAGCGCATGCGCCGGGCGATGATGTTGCTGGATCGGCTCGACAAGGGCCTGAGCCTGGCCGAGATCCTGGGCCAAATCGGCGAAGGCCTGCTGCACCTGTGGAACAGCGACATGGACATCGCGCCGCTGCGCGCGGCCTATCCGCTGCACGGCACGGGGTCGGGGGCCCAGCCCTTCGACGCGCGCGCCTTCCTCAAGACCCCCGGCAAATATACGCCGGCGGCGGACCGCGCCGCCAACAACCTGCCCAAGCTCGCCGCCGCCCTGGCCGCCGACCTGGACGCCCTGGCCGACCTGACCGTGGCCGAGGCGGTCTATCAGCGCACCATCGGACAACCCGGTGCGGCCAACGCCTGGATGCAGGTGCTGTCGGGTCACCCTGTTCCCGGCGAACCGGCCTTCCCGCGGCTGCTCCGCCCCGGTCAGGGCCTGAGCTATCGCACGTCGGTGCTGTTGCCGGCGGCGGCGAGCAGCGAGAAGAGCAGCCCCCGCGCCCTGGCTGAGCCTGCCCTGGCCAAGCTGGCGCAGGATTATCTGGGAGACCTCTCCAAGGCTCAGGTGAGCGTGACGATCGCGCCGCCCGGGGCGGCGGCGCCGGTCAAACTGCAGTTCGGCCTGACCGGCGATCTCGGCATGCAGGCGATCGACGTGATGTACGGCGGTGAGGCGGAACTCGGGGCGCGGGCGCTCGATCTGACGCTGCGTCGCTGGAACGGAGACGCGGAAATCATCCGGGCCGTCGGGGAAATCCCGTACACGGATCTTCCAACCTGGCTGGGGGACGTGGTCAGCGTGGCCCTGTCGGCCGACAAGACCGGTGAACTCATGGTGCGCGCGGCGCGCCTTCGCGAACTGGTGCAGCAAAGCCGCGAGTTGCAGCCGTCCGACCTGAACAACGGGGCGTCCACCGATCATCCCCTCACCGAAGCGGTTGAAGCTCAGCTGCTGTTTGGATCGGCGCGGGTGCTGGCGCAGCGTGCTTCGGCCCTGTGCGACCGCGTTCGCACCGCCGCCGAAGGCCTGGAAAGCGCTCTGTCGCCGGCGGTGTTGAAGTGTCGTGAATACTATCGCGCCGTCCTCGCTCCTTTGGGGCGCGAAGAGGAGGGCAGCCCACGCTCGAGCGACGGCGAGATTTCGAGCAGCCCGGTCGTGCAGCTCTCGCCGGAGCAAACACGCCTGCGCAAACTCGCCGAGGTGCAGGAGCGCCTGGCCGATCTGCGCGCGGCGCTGACCGCGGCGTCGTGGTTTGGAGAGCCGGGATGCCTGAGGCCGATCGGGGCGCAGGACGCGGGCGCCGCGCCCGACGACCTCGACATGTCGGTGCGCAAGCTGATGCATCGGCTGACCGCCAAGGCAGACGCCCTGGAGGCGGCCGTCGCGGGCGCCGGCGGCGCGACGCCCCCAACGGCCGGCGCTGCACGGGCGGCGCTGAGCGCGCTCGTCGGCGCCCTCCAGGATACCCTGGGTGGGGATGGCTTCGCGATCCTTCCCCCCTGCGCGATCCAGGACGAGACCTTGCCGGCTTTCGACACTGATCCCGGGGCCTCGAAACGGGCGCGCGAGACCCACGACGAATGGGCCGGCGAGCGGCCCCGGCTTGCCCCCGTCGCGGCGGTGGTCGATCCGCTCAAGCTGGCGTTCGTTCCCAATACGGACGCGGCCACCGGCCTGCACAAGACGCTGGACGACAAGCGCGAAGCGGCGGTCGCCCCGAAGACAAAGTTTTTCGGCTGCTTCATCGCCGACCCTGCCTGGCTGTTGGGCGGGGAGCCTCCGGCGGCCTGCGCCGGCTTTGTCATTGACGAGTGGGCCGACCAGCAGCCGAGCCGCGACCAGACCACCGGCGTCGCGCTCAACACCAACGCCCCGCAGGCGCAGGCGCCCAACTGCCTGTTGCTGTGCGAAGCGCCGTCGCCCGCCTTCGGGGCCTGGGACGAGGCCAAGGCGGCCAGGATGGTGCTGGAAACCATCCAGTGGATGCAGATGCGGGCCGAGCCGCCCCAGCCGGACGGCAATCTCGCGGTCGCCTTCAAGGGCGCCAATCTGCTGCCGCCCCTCGATGCCGAGGGGGGCCCGGTCGACCGCCTGCCCACCAGCCTGCCTATGTTCGAAGCCTATATGGCGTCCCGTAGCGAGTTGGTCGGCTTCCTGAAGGTCGAGGAGTAGCTGGCGATGAGCGGCAACGGACAGCAACTCTTCCCCATCAGCGCCGGCGCCCGGCTGGCCGACGGTCTCGCCGCGCGAACCAAGGACGGCTTCTGGATGCTGGCTCAGCAATATCTGGCCGGCGAGTTCGTCGCCGAACCGGTCGGCACGCCCACCCAGGTGACCATCGCGGTGCGCGAATATCCGCTGACCTCGGTGACCCGTGATCACCAGACGCTCGAGGTCGACACGGCCGTTCCGCTGGATTGCCTGGTGGAGGCAGAGACCGCCGCGGGGGATTCGCCCGGTTGGCGCACCGATGCCCTGGAATACCAATTCGAGGCCGCCACGACCGGGCACGCGCTGAAGGCCGGCGACTATCACGGCCGCGGCCTGGATTGGTACCATTTCGACTATGTCGGCGGCCACGGCGACCTGCCGACGCCGGTTGAGCACAGCTATGTGCCCAGCGCCCTGCAATTTGCCGGCGCGCCCCACCCGCGCTGGTGGTCATTCGAATCCGGCGACGCCTATTTCGACAGCCCGATCGATCCGCAGCCGAACGTGCTGTCGATGCTGCTGCCGGAGTTCTTCCTGATCGACCTGGACAACTGGTTTGTCATTCCGTTGACCCAGAAAGCCGGAACCATGCGCGAAATCGTCTCGCTGACGGTTACGGACGGGTTCGGGTTCAAGACCGTCCTGCCGGCGATAGCCTCCCTGCCGGGCAAGAGCGGCTGGAACGTCTTCGCGCTCTCCGACAAGAGCCCCAATGCAGCCGCGGGCGCGGCGACGGCGGGAAACCTGCTGTTCGTGCCAAACGTCGCCAAGAACGTGCTCGACAACGAGGACCTGGAAGCGGTCACCTTCGTTCGCGACGAAGACGCCAACCTGGTCTGGGCCGTGGAGCAGCTCTACTTCGACAAGGCCCTGGGCCGGCCCGTTCGTCGCGGCGATCCCGCGCCCGATCCCGCGGGGGGGCCGGACCACAAGGGTTCAGCGGCGTCACTGCGCTACATGTTCCGCACGCCCACGCCGCAACACTGGATTCCCTACGTTCCGCGCCTGCTGGCCTCGGACAACCTTGGCCTAAACGGCGATTTCTATCTGCGCCGTGGACGCACGGTGGAAGATGCCTCGGTGGTGCAGCATCGCGGGGAGATCCTCGCCAAGTCCTGGCGGCTCGACGACCACGAAATCCCCCCCACGACCATCAGCGTCAAGCGCCAGCGCCGATCGGCGACGGGATCGAACGGTCAGCGCTATCACTGGGTGGGCCGCTGGAAAGCCGCCGCGCCGCGCATGGCCACGCCCGGCCTGAACTTTGACTACCTGGCGCAGGATTAACGCGGGTTCGGATTTCAGACGCAGCCGCCGGCGGCGGCATGGTGAGCCCCCTGGGACTCGAACCCAGGACCCTCTGATTAAAAGTCAGATGCTCTAACCAACTGAGCTAGGGGCTCTCGCGATGCGGCGCGGACCGTAGGGGGGCCCTCTTAAGGGGACACGCGGCCGGGGGCAAGCGCTCGCCGCGCGCGTTTGTTCAATTGCAGGCCCCGCGGATTCGTGCTGTGAAATTGGCGGTTCCGAGGGGGGAGCATGCGTTTGGTTCGTCTCACCTTCCTGGCGGTGATGGTGGTTGGCCTGGGGGCCTGCCAGACCACGGCCAACAGTTACCGGGTAACGGCCGATACGGTCGGGCGCGGCGCGGTGCAGGTGCGCGACGGCTTCACGGAGGCCGTCACGGCGCCCCTCGAGGATCTGAACCTCAAGCGCAAGCTTATCCCGCCGATCCTGCTGACCGCCGAGGAAAATCCCTACACCCTGGACGGCATGTCCAGCTGCGAGGCCATCGCGGCCGAGGTTGGCAAGCTGGACGACGCGCTGGGCCCGGACATGGACGAGCCTCCGCCGCCGCGCCGCACCCGCAGCCAGATGGCCGCCGACGAGGGCGCCGCCGCCACCCTGGGCGCCATCCGCGACACCTCCACCGACATCATTCCGATGCGCGGCTGGGTGCGTAAGCTGACCGGGGCGCAGCAACACTCGACGCATGTGCAGCACGCCATCCGGGCCGGAACCATGCGCCGCAGCTATCTCAAGGGCATCGGCATGCAGCGCAACTGCAACCCGCCCGCGGCGCCCAGCTGGTTCCAGCCACATCCGGGCGAGCGCATCTCGCTGGACCAGTCGGCGCCCAAGTCGACGCCGCGTCAGCCGCCCTCGAGAACCGCGCCGCTGCGCAGGCGCTGAGCGGCTGTAAAAGCCTTCCGCCAGGCTTCGAACCGCCCCTCGGCGACAGCAGCGCGCGCCTGGCTCATTGTCTGCTGGAAGAAGGCAATGTTCCACCAGCTGAGCAGCACCTGGCCCAGGATCTCGTCGGACTTCACCAGGTGGTGCAGGTAGGCCCTGGAGTAGTCGCGCCCGGCCGGGCAGTCCGAGTTGGGGTCGAGCGGCGCCTCGTCCTCGGCGAAACGGGCGTTCTTCAGGTTGATCGGACCCTCCGCCGTCCAGGCCTGGCCGTGGCGGCCCGAGCGGGTGGGCAGGACGCAGTCGAACATGTCCACGCCGCGGGCGATGGCCTCCACCAGGTCGAGCGGCTTGCCCACGCCCATCAGGTATCGGGGCCGCTCGGACGGCAGCAGGTCGGCGGCGTAGTCCAGGGTTTCGATCATCTGCTCGTGGCCTTCGCCGACCGCCAGGCCGCCGATGGCGTAGCCGTCGAAGCCGATCTCCAGCAGCCGGTCCGTCGACTCGCGGCGCAGGGCCTCGAAGGTCGACCCTTGCTGGATGCCGAACAGGGCCTGGGAATCGCGCGTGCCAAAAGCCGCCTTGCAGCGCGCGCCCCAGCGGGCGGAGAGCTGCAGCGCTTCGCGCGAACGCTTCTCTTCGGCCGGCCAGGCGACGCATTCGTCCAGCTGCATGACGATGTCGGCGCCCAAGAGGTCGGCCTGGATCTCCATGGAGCGTTCCGGCGACAGGACGTGTTTCGAGCCGTCGATGTGGCTCTGGAAGGTGACGGCCTCTTCCTTGACCTTGGAGATTCCCGACAGGCTCATCACCTGGAAGCCGCCGCTATCGGTCAGGATCGGCCCGTCCCAGCGCATGAATTTGTGCAGGCCCCCCAAGCGCTTCACCCGCTCGGCGCCGGGCCGCAGCATCAGGTGATAGGTGTTGCCCAGGATGATGTCGGCGCCCGTCGCCTTCACCTGGTCGACGGTGAGCGCCTTGACCGTGCCGGCGGTGCCCACGGGCATGAAGGCGGGCGTGCGGATGTCGCCGCGCGGCGTCCTGAGCACGCCGGTGCGGGCCTTGCCGTCGGTGGCGGTGATGTCGAAGGGGAAAGCGGCCATTACCCGGCGCGGAATAGCAGCGAGCTGTCGCCGTAGGAATAGAAGCGGTAGCCGGCCTCGATGGCGTGGGAGTAGGCGGCCTTCATGGCGGCCTGGCCTGCGAAGGCTGAGACCAGCATGAACAAGGTCGACTTCGGCAGGTGGAAGTTGGTCATCAGCACGTCGGCGGCCCGGAATTCATAGCCCGGCGTGATGAAGATGGAGGTCTCGTCCGTAAACGGATGAAGCACTCCACTTTCGTCGGCGGCACTTTCCAGCAGCCGCAGCGAGGTGGTGCCGACGCAGACGATGCGCCCGCCTGCCTTACGCGCGGCGTTGAGCGCGTCCGCGACCGCGGCGGAAACTTCGCCCCATTCCGGGTGCATGCGGTGGTCGGCGACGTCATCGACCTTCACCGGCAGGAAGGTGCCGGCCCCCACGTGCAGGGTGACGTAGTGGGTGGAAACCCCTTTGGCCTCGAGGGCGGCGATCAGCTCGGGGGTGAAGTGCAGGCCGGCGGTGGGGGCCGCGACGGAGCCCTCGTCGCGGGCATAGACGGTCTGGTAGTCGCGCCGGTCGGCCTCGTCCTCGGCGCGCTTCGAAGCGATGTACGGCGGCAGCGGCATGTCGCCGAGGTCGCGGATGGCCTGGTCCAGCGCCGGGCCGGCCAGGGCGAACTTCAGCTCCACCTGGCCGTCGTCGCCCTTGGCGGCGATCTCGGCGTCGAAGCCAGACAGTTCGCAGGTCTCGGCCGAGGCGCCGAAACGGAGGCGGTCGCCGGGCTTGAGGCGCTTGCCGGGCCTCATAAGCGCCGACCAGCGGTCCTCGGCCAGGCGCTTCAGCAGGGTGGCCTCGACGCGGACGGTGTTCTCCTCGCGGAAACGCAGGCCCGACAGGCGCGCGGGGATCACCCGGGTGTCGTTGAACACCAGGGCGTCGCCGGGCCGCAGCCAGCTGATCAGGTCGCCGACATGGCGGTCCACCAGCGGCTCGCCCGGGCGCACCACCAAAAGCTTCGCCGTTCCGCGCGGGGCGGGGCGAAGGGCGATGGCCTCCTCGGGCAGGTCGAAGTCGAAGTCGCTGAGACGCATGAGGCGCCGGAAGGGCCATTTCGCCGCCCTCCGGTCAATCCCTCAATGACGGGATTGGAAGAACGGGGTTAGGTTGGGGCGTAAGCGAGGGTTCACGAATGCAACGCCTGTTCCTGCTGCTGGCCGCCGCCCTGATGCTGGGCGGCTGCAACATGGTCTATGCCGAGAAGGCCATCTTCACCCAGGCCGACGCCGCCGGGGCGCCGCAGTTGCGGCCCGGACTGTGGGTGCAGCACAAGCCCGACTGCGACTTCGACGAGGCCAAGCCGATCGCACAATGGCCCGAGTGCGCCGATCCCTCGCTGGTCACCGCGACCACGGTGGGCGACATGACCGACCCGACCAAGCAGACCCCCTACGTGCTGGCCGGCGGCGATCCGCGCGTGCTGCAGATCGAGGTCACGCCCGACCCCGACAAGCCGACCATCTGGATCTTCGCCGGGCTGAAGCCGCTGAAGACCGACTCCCAGGGCCGCATCACCGAGGCTCGCACATGGATGGTCCAGTGCGGCCCGCCGCCGCCGAAGCCGCCCGAGGACGCCGCGCCGCCCGCGGACGAGGCCGCGCCGGCGTCCGGCGAACAGACCGCCGACTCCATCCAGGCCGACGTCGACCGGCAGATGGCCGCCTCCGTGACGCGCGAGCCCTTGCCTGGGCTGACCATCAAGGACGGCATGTGCACGGCCACGGAGCGCGACCCGGTCCGCAATGCGGCGGCCGCCAGCCTGGCCTGGGACGAGGATCCGCCCTCGGTGATCCATTGGGTGCGCGATCAGTGAGGGCGCTGTTTGTCCTGCTGGCGGCGCTCACGCTGACCGCCTGCAACGCGGCGGTGTCGGAAAAGCCGCTGTTCTCGGCCCGCGACGCGCGCGGCGCGCCCCCCCTGAAGCCGGGCCTGTGGGCGATGATCGAGGTGACCGGCGAGGGCGAGTGCGTCTTCGACGCGGCCCATCCCCCGAAGCCATGGCCCGGCTGCGCCAAGCCGCTGAAGATCACGGCCACCACGCTGAATGACGTCAGCGAGGAAAAGCCGCCCATGGCCTACATCTTCGCCAAGGGCAGCCCGCGCATCCTGCAGGTCCGCTTCGATCCCGACGGCGGCGACGGCAAGGTGATCTACGTCTATCTCGGCCTCGATGCCGGTCCGGCGCGCGGTCCGGTGACGCAGGCGACCGCCTGGCTGGTCCAGTGCGGCCCGCCGGGCGGGGGCGAGGGTCACTCCACGGGCCTCACCGACCACCCGCTGCCGGGCATGAGCGTGCGCGACCAGACCTGCTACGCCGCCTCCGCGCGGGCCATCCGCGGCGCCGCGGGCCCGAGCCGCGACTGGGACCACCCGCTGCGGCTGGTGTGGGTGGCCGACCTCTAAATCCGCAGGTGGCGTGCTTTGGCCGCACTCGCCAAGCGCGACCGGCTGGGCGACAGTGCCGGCCGGGGTTGGGGGAGCAGGGTCATGACTGACGACAGCGCGCCGGTGTTCGCCGGCTTCTGGCGGCGTTTCTTCGCTTTCTTCATCGACGGCCTGATCCTGGGGCTGCCCGGCATCCTGCTCGGCTCGCTGCTGTTCGACCTGCTGTCGGGCCTGCAGGGGCCGACGCGGCTGATCGGCCTGGGCGTGGGGGTGCTGTACTTCGGCCTGCTGTCGAGCTCGGTTGGCGGGTCGGCCACCCTGGGCATGCGGATGCTGGGCATGCGCGTGGTGACGACCGGCGGGCGGCCGCTGGATCTGGTCCGCAGCCTTTGGCGCGCCTTCGTGCTGCAACTGCCGATCAGCCTGAACGGCCTGAACCTGCAGGTCGACGACACGCGGCTGGCGATCGCCTACGGACTCCTGGCCATCACCTGCGTGTTCGGGGTGACCCTGGCCCAGATCATCCTGCTGATCTTCAACCGCCCTTCGCGGCGGCTGGTGCATGATCTGCTGTCGGGCTCGGTCGTGGTGCTCACGGGCGTGACCAGCGTGCCGAAGACGAAGTCCTGGGCGCCGGCCGTGGCGTTCGGCGTGATCCTGCTGGCCGGGGCCGGAGCCGGGTTCCTGAGCTTCAGCGGGCCGGGCATCTGGTCAGCGTGGCTGCCGAGGGCGACCGTCGAGAACCTCGCCAACATGACCGACACCCAGACGGCCGTGATGGCCCTGCCGGAGGTGATCGAGGTCGGGGTCCAGGACGCCACCAACACCTGGGCCGACAGCGACGGCTCGCGCACCACCCGCACCCTGGTCATCACCGCGCGGCTGAAGACGTGGCCGAAGGACGAGCAGGCGGAGGTCGCGCGCATCGCCCAGGCGGCGCTGAAGGCGCACCCGCTGGAGCCGGGTCAGGGCATGCGCGTGGTGCTGAGCCAGGGCTATGACATCGGCATCGCCCGCGGTTCGCGCTCGTCGTCGCATCCGTATCCGGCGGAGCCTGCCGCCGAACCGGCGCCACCGGCTGAGCCCGCGCCGGCCGCGGCTCCCGCTGCTCCCGCCACGCCCGCCTAGTCGACGATGGCGGCGTAGACGAGGTTCTTCAGCTGGCGGCGGATGTCGTAGGCGCTGGACGGGAACAGCTGGGTCATGAAGACCACGGACAGTTCCTCGACCGGGTCGAACCAGAAATAGGTCGAGGCCGCCCCGCCCCAGTAGCGGTCGTTGCTCGCCAGCGAGCCTGCCGCCACCGGATCGATGGTCGAGGCCAGGCCCAGGCCGAAGCCCGCGCCGACGGTGTTGGCTTCCGAGAACAGGCCGATGGCCATCTCGTTCAGGGTGCGGCCGTCCTTCAGGTGGTTGGCGCCCATGAGCTCCAACGTGCGCTCGCCGATCACCCGCACGCCGTCCAGCGCCCCGTCGGCGCGCAGCATTTCGGAAAAGCGCAGGTAGTCGTCCATGGTCCCGGCCAGGCCGCCGCCGCCGGACAGGAACTTCGGGGGTGTCAGGTAGGGGCTGGCCTCGGCGGTCTCGACCAGGGCCAGGGGGTCTGGCGGGGTCTTCATATAGGCGGAGGTAAAGCGCCCCACCTTTTCGGCCGGGACGTGGAAGCCGGTGTCGACCATGCCTAGGGGCTCGAAGATGTGCTCGGCGAAGTAGGCATCGAGCTTCTGGCCCGAGATGCGCTCGACGAGCGCGCCGCAGACGTCGGTGGCCAGGGAGTACATCCATCGCTCGCCGGGCTGGTAGCGCAAGGGAACCTTGGCAAGGCTGGCGATGAGGTCGTCGTTGGAGGTGCCGCGGTCCGAGCGCACCCCCAGCGTATGATAGACGTCCTCCACCGGGCTCTCGGGCGCCACGCCCAGCACGCGCAGCGCCGGGCCGTAGGTGAGGCCGGCGGTGTGGCTGAGCAGGTCGCGGAAGCTGATCGGGCGATGCGCCGGCTCGGTCTGGAAGCCTTCGCCATGGCTGCCGGTCCAGACCCGGTGCCCGTCGCCCCACTCCGGCAGGAAGCGGGTCACCGGCTCGTCCAGCTGGAAGCGGGCCTGCTCGAACAGCTGCATCAGGGCCACCGAGGTGACCGGCTTGGTCATGGAATAGATGCGATGGATCGAATCCTCGGCGATCGGCTGGCCGGTCTCCACCGAGGCCTTGCCGACGGTGCGGCGCCAGGCGAGGCGGCCGCGGCGCATGACCGCCACGTCGTAGTAGGGCAACTTGCCGGCCTCGAGGAACGGGTCGAGGTGGACGCCGATGCGCTCGAGCCGGGCCGGGTCGAGGCCGGTCTTCTGGATGTCGATCTTCAATGTCTCACCTCGTCGCCGCCGTGATCGACGGGGTCGGTCGCCTGGAAGAAATCGCCGCGGTCAGTGCAGAGCAACACGGCTCCGCTGGCGACGGTCGAGCCGAAGCCCTTGATGGCCTGGAAAGTCGCCTCGGTCGCCGCCGGCGAGCTGGTGGCGACGCACAGGACCTTCATGACCGCCGGGGAATCCGGCCCCGGCGAGGGGCGCACCGAGCGGATCTGGTCGGGATGGGCGGCCAGCCACTGCTGGGTCAGGTCCAGCCGTGACCGTTCCCCGACCCGCATCCCCCCGGTGAAGCCGGCCACGACGTTGCAGCCCTTGTTCTCCGGCAGGGCCAGCATCGCCTTGCAGGCCTGGCTATCGGGGCTCGACATGCTCACCTGCACCGGCGGTTCGCCTGAACAGGCGCCTGTCGCCATTACGGCCAGGGCGGTGGGGAGGATCAGCTTCCAGGTGCGCGACATGGCGGTTCCGATACGGCTGTTGCGACCGCATTGATAACCGCAGTTCAGACGGCTTGGCTAATCAGCGATGCATCGCCTCGGGCGGGCGCGACTGGAAAGAGCCGAAGCGGCTGCGCACTTCCACCGGTCCGCGGCGGGCCACGCGGGGGATCATGTTGCGCACGTCGTTGAACACCCGGCGCGTCGCCATGCGCGAACGGGTGGTGACGCAGACGGTCTTTTCGCCTTCACGGCCCCAGTTGGTGGCGGTGTAGGTGACGCCCGAGCGGTGGCGCTTCAGATAGGTCTCGACCTTGGCGTAGGTGCCCGCGTCGATGCCCATGGCATAGCTGCCGAAGACGATGGTTACGTCGCAGTTCTCGTCGCCCGGCGCGATGGAGGCGGGGCGGCCCCCGGCGGGCTGGGCGGCGTCGGCCGGAACCGTGGCGCAGGCGGCCGCGAGCGCGGCGACGGCGAGCAAGGCGGATAGACGCATCGGGGTCATCCCTTCATGAACTTCGGCATCCAGCCCTCATGGGCTTGTCGAAGGTGTGGCAGGGGCAAGCTGAACAGTTCCCCACTGGCGAAGTTATCTCCGCCACAGGTCCCGGCCAGGCTGGCGTGCACGCCTGCCGCCTTCGCCCGCGCCAACAATCCGTCCGGATCGGTGGTTCCCAGCAGGTAGCGGCCCTGATCCTCACCGAACAGGTAGGGATGGGCGTTGCCGGGGCTGGAGGCGTTGAGCGTCACGCCCACGTTGGAAGCGAGCGCGATCTCGGCGGCGGCGACGATCAGGCCGCCGTCCGAGAGGTCATGGACGCCGGTGACAGCCTTGTCGTGGATCAGTCCGCGCACGAAGTCGCCGTGCTTGCGCTCGGCGGCCAGGTCGACCGGCGGGGGCGCGCCCTCCTCGGAGCCGAACAGCTCGCGCATGTAGAGGCTGGCGCCCAGTTCGCCCTTGGTGTCGCCGATCAGGACCAGGCAGTCGCCCGCCTTCAGCTTTCCGAACCCGGCGCGCGCGCCGTAGTCCTTCAACAGGCCTACCGCCCCGACCGTGGGTGTTGGCGGAATGGCCGCGCCGTTGGTCTCGTTGTAGAGGCTGACGTTGCCGCTCACGACCGGGAAGTCCAGCGCGCGGCAGGCCTCGGCCATGCCGTCGATGGCGCGCACGATCTGGCCCATGATCTCGGGCCTCTCGGGATTGCCGAAGTTGAGGTTGTCGGTGATGGCGATGGGCTCGGCGCCCACGGCGGTCAGGTTGCGCCAGGCCTCGGCCACGGCCTGCTTGCCGCCCTCGTAGGGGTCGTTCTGGACATAGCGGGGGGTGCAGTCGCTGGTCACCGCCAGCGCCTTGCGGGTTCCGTGCACGCGCACCATCCCGGCGTCGTGGCCGGTGGCGCTGTCGGCCAGGGTGTCGGCCATGACGTGGCGGTCGTACTGCTCCCACAGCCAGCGCTTCGAGGCCACGTCGGGGCAGCCCATGACCTGCAGCACCGCCCCGGCCCAGTCCTGGGGCGCGGGCGTGTTTCCGGGCTCGAGGCGGGGGTGCTTGGCCGGCTCGGTCCAGGGGCGGTCGTAGAGCGGCGCGTCGTCCGACAGCGGGGACAGGGGGATGTCGCAGACCACCTGGCCCTTGTGCCTGAGCACGATGTTGCCGGTGTCGGTGGTGAAGCCGATGATGGCGGCGTCCAGCCCCCACTTCTCGAAGATGGCGTGGCCGTCGCGTTCGCGCCCGGGCTTGAGGATCGCCAGCATGCGCTCCTGGCTCTCCGACAGCATCATCTCGTAGGCGGTCATGCCCTCTTCGCGCTGGGGCACCATGTCGAGGTCGAGTTCGATGCCGACCGAGCCCTTGCCGGCCATTTCCACCGAAGAGGAGGTCAGGCCGGCCGCGCCCATGTCCTGGATCGCGGCCACGGCGCCGGTGGCCATCAGCTCCAGGGTGGCCTCGATCAGCAGCTTTTCGGCGAAGGGGTCGCCAACCTGGACGGTGGGGCGCTTCTCGTCGGAGTCCTCGTCGAACTCGGCCGAGGCCATGGTGGCGCCGTGGATGCCGTCGCGGCCGGTCTTGGAGCCGAAGTAAACCACCGGCAGGCCCGAGGAGGGCGCGGCCGAGTAGAAGATCTTGTCGGCGTCGGCCAGGCCCACGCACATGGCGTTGACCAGGATGTTGCCGTCGTAGCCGTGGTGGAAATTGGTCTCGCCGCCGACCGTGGGCACGCCCACGCAGTTTCCGTAGCCGCCGATGCCCGAAACCACGCCGGAAACCAGCCGCCGGGTCTTGGGATGGCTGGGATCGCCGAATCGCAGGGCGTTGAGCAGCGCGATCGGCCGCGCCCCCATGGTGAAGACATCACGCATGATGCCGCCCACGCCCGTGGCCGCACCCTGGTAGGGCTCGATGTAGGAGGGGTGGTTATGGCTCTCCATCTTGAAGATGCAGGCCTGGCCGTCGTCGATGTCGATGACACCCGCGTTCTCGCCCGGGCCACAGATAACCCTCGGACCCGTAACGGGGAATTTCCGCAGGTGGAGGCGCGATGACTTGTAGGAGCAGTGCTCGGACCACATCACCGAGAAGACGCCAAGCTCCACCGGATTGGGCTCGCGGCCCAGGCGGTCGAGGATGACCTGGTACTCGGCGGGTTTGAGGCCGTACTCGGCGGCGATATCGGCGGTGGACTTGGCGGGGGAGGGGGCAGCGCTCATGGCGGCGCCAGTTACCCTATTCGAGGCCGTCTGTCAGGGGCGCAGGCGGGAACGGCGCGGCGCGATGGCGGTTTATCCTGCCAGAGGAGCCTCATCATGACCGAATCCGACCGCGAAGCCGCCGACCGCAAGGCCGCCGAGAACGACCCGGGCCTGACCCCCGAATGGAAGGGCGACCATCCCGCCGAGGGCGAGATCGGATCGACCTACAATCCCTCGCCCGAGGAAGTTACCCGCCTGCGCGAGCAGGGGCTGGGCGTCGGCGCCGAAGACCTGGCGCTGCAGCAGGATCCGGTCGGCGAGCCCTCGGAGCGGGAGTTCCGCGACCGCATCAACCGCGAGACCAACGAGGACGAGATCGAACAGGTTAAGCCCGAGCGTCGCGACCCGCGGCAGTAGGGTCCGGTCCAGCCCTGACGGAAAACGCCCGGCGGATCGCTCCGCCGGGCGTCTTGTTCTGTCCAGCCGACCGCCTCAGGCGAGGCGGCGGCGGTTGCCCAGCCAGATCATCAGGGCGAACAGCACAAGGGCCCCGGAAACGCCGGCGGCGATCATGGCCAGGGTCGGGTTGCGATCGTGCTCGGCGACCCAGGCGCCGACCATGCCCCAGGCGGCGGGCAGGGCGAAGATCGCCAGGCGCGTGCGCAGCACCACCCAGACGTCAATCAGGGCGACCACGGCGATCGCCAGGGTGGCCCACATGTTGGGAGACAGGAACGCCGGCAGCTGGCCATTGCCCGTGAGCACGGTGAGGATGTCGCCCGCGCTGGCGAAGGTCAGCCAGCCGCCCAGCAGCGCCAGGGGGTAACCGGCCAGCAGCCGTTCGCGCCGTGACGCGCCGTCCAGCGTCGGACCGGCGGCGGCGAGCGGAAGAATGAGCACCGCGGCCGAGGCCAGGATGACCACGATGGTCATGTATTCCAGGTCCGCCGCGGCCACGAAAATCCAGATCGCGGTGGCCAGCATGCAAAGGATCGCCGGCCAGGCCATGCGCCCCAGGAAGGGCGTGCGCGGCGCGCGCGGCAGCAGCTGCCAGATCGCGTAGACGAACAGGCCCAGGTAGATCACGCCCCATATCCCGAAGGTGAAGGGCGCGATGCGCAGGGTGGCGTCGCTGTCGGCGGCGAACTCGGCCGGGCTCTGGCCTATATGCATGGCCATCTGCACATAGCCCGAGGCGGTGGCGATCACGACCGCCAGCAGGGTCAGCAGATTGGTCCCGGTCGAGTTGGCGCGTCCCGCGGTGGTCGCGGCGGCGGTTGTCGTCATGGTGAAGCTCCGTTGCTCGATCACCATACGCACGGCGCCCGGGGCAGGTTCATTGCGCCAGCGCAATTTCGCACAAGGAAATGCGATGACCCGGAAAGGGTCCACGACAACACGTCAGACCGCCCAGACCCTAATGCAGCACCGCCTGGCAGGTCCCGGTCGAGGAGATGGCCGAGCAGGTTGTCATGGTGCTGGTGTAGAGGTCGCCATAGACTTGCAGCTTTCCCGCGCTCTCGGGATTGCCTGGGCATGAGCGGTACAGGTTCTCGATTTCCTGTACGGCCCACAGCAGCGATTCCATCGCTGTCCGCGCCTCGCCGGGATGGTTCTGACCGGATTGGTAGGCCAGCTGGCCCAGCCGCTCTTCCTCCGCCGCCGCACCGGCGCACATGCCTGAGGCGGCGCCGGCCGCGCTGCTCGAGGAACGCGAGGCGGCGCTGGTGCTCGTCACCGCCGGGGCCGACGCGGCCGGCCGTGAAGCCGAGGCCATGGACGCCCCGCCGGGCGCCGAACTCATCGCCGACAGTTGCTGGGCCGCCGTTACCGACAAGGGATGGTCGGGGAAGCGGGAAACGAGGGTGCGCAGCACCTCGCGCGCGCGGTCGTCATCCCCCTTTGTGCGCAGCTCGTCGGCCAGGGCGAACAGCTGGCCGGCGTTCTTCGCCGCCAGGCTGGCGCGAAAGTCGGCCATGGCCTGGTCCTGGGCGGCCTGGGCGGCGGCCGCGCGCTCTGCGGCTGCGTGCTTGGCGGCGGCGTCGGCGGCGGCCAACTGGGTTTCGTACGCCTGAACGGTGGCCGCGATGGCGGCGTGGTCCAGCTCCATCTTGGCGACGATCTCGGCTTTGATCGTCGCCGCGTCGGCGACCATCGTGCCCAGCTGCTGACGCCAGAGGCCCTCGCAACCGACGTAGGTGCGCGGGTCGGGGCAGTAGGTGGTCACCCCCGTCGTGTCGGTATTGGTCGAGACGGTGACGCCGTAGATGGGGAATTGCGCGCCTTGGCCGCAGCCCTTGTTGGCCCGCTTGGCTTCGGCGTCCCACTTGTCGCGGTCGAAATAGGTGCAGTCGGCCTTGCTTGTGGCGACCCGGCGATAGGCGCCCCCTCCATACATGATCATCAGACTGGTCGGGGCCGGATCGCCCGCCGTCATGAAGGCGCCCCAGCGTGGGGTCATGGCGTCGTCCAGGCCGTCGTAGGAAACCAGCTTGCCGCCGGCCGTCCAGGTGACGCTGTTGCCGCCAAAGGCATTGGAACGGCTGAGCCCTGTGAGGCGACCGTAGAAGGCCTGAGAGTCCAGGTTCAGGTGCTGTTCCCGGATCGAATCAAGAGTCGACTGCTCGCCCATCACGCCCCACCCGTCGATGAGCCCGTAACGACAGGCGCCGGTCCACAGCATCTTGGCGTAGGTGGCGCGTACCTCGGGGGTAACGGCGGCGCCGGGAAATACCATGGCGCAGTTCTGCATGGGAACGATCACTTCGTTCGGGAGAAGCGGCAGCGGTGTGGTGGTCTGGGCCCCAACGGGCGCCTGGGTGACGAAGAGGACGGCCAGCGCCCCGGCAAGCAACCGAACACAACGCCCGACCATGGCGGGATTCTCCCCTGAACCCCGCCAAGCTAAACCATTAGGGTCCGGGGGAGAACGGGGCTCTGCCGCAAGGCGAGAGGGTTACGCCGCGGCCATCACCGAGCGGAACAGGTCCGCGCCGTCGGCCGAGGTCAGTTCCTCTTCGAAGGCCCGGTCCGGGTGGGGCATCATGCCCAGCACATTGCCGCGCTCGTTGACGATGCCGGCGATGTCGCGCGCCGAGCCGTTGGGGTTCTCGACGTAGCGAAACACCACCCGGCCTTCGCCCTCGATGCGGTCGAGCGTGTCGTCGTCACAGACGAAGTTCCCCATGCCGTTGCCCTGGGTCATGGTCACGCGGCGTTTCGAACCATAAGCGGCCGTGAAGCGCGTCTGGGCGTTGGCGATCTCGAGCTCGATGGGCTTGCAGACGTATTTCAGGCCGGCGTTCTTCATCAGGGCCCCGGGCAGCATCCGCGCCTCGCACAGCACCTGGAAACCGTTGCAGATGCCCAGCACCGCCGTGCCACGCTCGGCCTCGGCCTTCACGGCCTGCATGACCGGCGACAACGCCGCCATGGCCCCGGCCCGCAGGTAGTCGCCGTAGGCGAAGCCGCCGGGCAGGATGATCAGGTCCAGGCCCTTGGGCAGTTCCGTTTCCTGGTGCCAGACCATGTCGACGGGCGAACCGGTGGACCGCTCGACGGCGACCTTGCAGTCGCGGTCGCAGTTGGATCCGGGGAAGACGATGACGGCGGCTTTCATGGGATCACCCCACCTCGACCCGGTAGCTTTCGATCACGGTGTTGGCGAGCAGGGTCTCGCACATCTTCTTGACCTCGGCCTCGGCGTTGGCGCCGTCGGGCAGGTCGAATTCGATTGTCTTGCCGACGCGGACGTTGGCGACGTCCTTCCAGCCGAGCCCGTGCAGGGCTCCCTCGACCGCCTTGCCCTCGACGTCGAGGACGCCTTCCTTGAGGAATACGTGGACTTTAGCCCGAACTAATTGAGCGGCGCTCAATGGAGCCCTCCCTGGATGACGGTCGGCATGTCTTTCATGATGCCGAGGCGCTTGGCGACCTCGGTGTAGCTCTCGATCACATTGCCCAGGTCGCGGCGGAAGCGGTCCTTGTCGAGCTTCTCGCTGGTGGTGGAATCCCACAGGCGGCAGCTGTCGGGGCTGATCTCGTCGGCCAGGATGACGCGGCTGAACTCGCCTTCCCAGATGCGGCCGAATTCGATCTTGAAGTCGACCAGGGTGATGCCGACGGCGCCGAACATGCCCGACAGGTAGTCGTTCACGCGCAGGGTCGTGGCCAGGATGTCGTCGATCTCCTGGGTCGTGGCCCAGTTGAAGGCGGTGACGTGTTCCTCGGTGACCAGCGGGTCACCCAGCTTGTCGTCCTTGTAGTAGAATTCGATGATCGAGCGGGGCAGTTGCTGGCCCTCGGGCAGGCCGAAGCGGGTCGACAGCGACCCGGCCGCCACGTTGCGGCAGACCACCTCCAGCGGGATGATCTCGACTTCCTTGATCAGCTGCTCGCGCAGGTTCAGCCGCTTGATGAAGTGGTTCTGAACGCCGATCCCGTTCAGGCGGGTCATGATGAACTCGCTGATCCGGTTGTTGATCACGCCCTTGCCTTCCAGCACCGCCTTCTTCTGGGCGTTGAAGGCGGTGGCGTCGTCCTTGAAGTACTGGATCAGGGTGCCGGGCTCGGGGCCCTCGTAGAGGATCTTGGCCTTGCCTTCGTAAATCTTCTTGCGGCGGGGCGCGGTCGTCATCGGCAGGCTCTCCCGGTGAGCGGCGACCGGGGAACGAAAAAACGCGCGAGCCCAGATTTCGCAATCTGGTTCGGCGCGCTTGCCCCGGAATCGACCTCTCGGAATATGGGAGCGGACATTAGCGGAACCAATGTTGCGGCGCAAACTCGCAGGCGCCCTGCGACGCCGTTGCCGTTTGTGCCTGGTCCGCGAAGCTATAGGTTGCGTGGAAATGACGCGGCCGAGCCGCGCCACCTGGGGGAATCGCCACCATGAAACGCCTTCTGACCGCGCTGGCCGCGATCGCGATCCTGAGCGGCGCTGCCGGCGCCGGGATTGTCAGCGCCCAGCCCGCCGCCCCGCCCGCCGCCGCGACCGCCTCCGCCATGCCGCCGCTGGAGGCCTACGGCCGGCTGCCCGGGCTGGAGCAGGTGGTGCTGTCGCCCGACGGGAGCAAGCTGGCCTACATCGCCGTGGTCGGCGATTCGCGGCGCATGAATGTGATCACCGTCGGCGGCCAGGCGCTGGCGGCCGCGGGCCTGGGCGACCAGAAGATCCGCGACATCATGTGGGCCGACGAGGATCACATCCTCATCACCACCTCCGTCACCGGCAGGCTGTGCAACGCCTGCGACAAGGCCGAGTTGTTCGGCGCCACCAGCTACACGATCAGCCGCAGAACCTTCACCCAGATGATGAAGGACATCGAGGGATCGGCCGGCGCCTACATCGGCGGTCCGCCCTACCTGCGGCGCGTGGACGGCAAGGACATCGTCCTGGTGCAGGGCTGGCTGGACGAACAGCAGGGCTACCGGGCGGCGCAGTTTCGTATCAGCCCCGATACCGGCCTGGCGCGGGTCTACGACTTCAACTTCGGGGTCATGGACGAGCACGGCGGCGTCATCGCGGCCGAGGAGCACTACGCCGACCAGGGCGGTCGCTGGCGGCTGATCACCGGCGCCGGGGCCGGCGTGCGCGAGCTCTACGCGCAAAGCCACGTTGGCCTGGACGCGCCGGAGCTGCTGGGCTTCGGCCGCGCGCCCAACACGGTGATGCTGAAGGTGCTCGATGGCGGGCACTGGAACTATTACGAGGTCAATCTCGATACCGGGGTGAAGACGCCGTTCGCGACGCCGGAAGGCGCGGTTCCGCTGTTCGATCCGCTGACGGATCATCTACTGGGGGTCGGCGGCCTGGTCGGCAACGCCTGGACCTTCAGTTTCGACGACCAGAGCATGGCGCACGCCTGGGCCAAGGTGGCGGCCTCGTTCCGCGGCAAGAACCCGCGCGTGGTCTCCTGGACGCCGGATCACAAGAAGGCGGTAATCCTGACCGACGAGGGCACGGGCTCGTACTACCTGATGAATTTCGAGGCCAATACGGCCACGCCGATCGGCAGCCAGTATCCGACCATCAAGCCCGAACAGATCAGCGAAACCCGCTACGTCACCTACAAGGCGGCCGACGGGACCGAGATTCCGGCCTATCTGACGCTGCCGCGCGGACGCGATCCTCACGGGCTGCCGCTGGTGGTGTTTCCGCACGGCGGGCCGCATGACCGCGACGGCCCCGGTTTCAACTGGTGGGCTCAGGCCATGGCCTCGCGCGGCTATGTCGTGCTACAGCCCCAGTTCCGCGGCTCCGACGGCTTCGGCCCGGCCTTCATGGCGGCGGGCTATGGCGAGTGGGGCCGCAAGATGCAGACCGACCTGTCGGACGGCGTCCGCTGGCTGGCCGGCCAGGGGATGATCGATCCCGCCCGGGTGTGCATCGTGGGCGGCAGCTACGGCGGCTACGCGGCCATGGCGGCTTCATCGCTGGAGCCCGGGGTCTATCGCTGCGCCGTGGCGGTGGCGGGGGTTTCGGACCTGAAGCGCATGCTGCGTGAAGAAAAGGACGCCGACGCCGGCCTGTCCAACGGCCTGGGGGTGCGGTTCTGGCGACGTTACCTTGGCGCGGACTCGATAAACGACGCTTCGCTGGCGGCGATTTCGCCGATCAGCCTGGCCGACCGGGCCTCCGCCCCGATCCTGCTGATCCACGGCAAGGACGATACGGTCGTGCCCTACGTCCATTCCGACAGCTACGCCAAGGCGTTGCAGCGTGCGGGCAAGCCGGTCGAGATGGTCACCCTGCAGGGCGAGGACCACTGGCTGACCCGCGGAGCGACCCGGCTGCAGATGCTGCAGGCCACCGTGGCGTTCCTGGAGAAACACAATCCACCGAACTGAGCCCCGGCGCCGTTGCGTTTGGGCAAGCGCATGGCTAGATCACGGCTCGATTGGAGCGCCCCGGCTATGACGACCTTTGATGAACGCGGCAACGCCTTCGAGGGCAAGTTCGCCCTCGACCAGGAGCAGGAATTCAAGGCCACGGCGCGCCGTAACCGGCTGTTGGGCCAGTGGGCGGCCGAGCGAATGGGCCTGGAAGGCCAGCATCGCGACGACTACGCCCGGGCGGTTATCAAGTCGGACTTCGAGCTTCCCGGCGACGAGGACGTGCTGCGCAAGGTCTTCGGCGATCTGAAGAGCGCCGGCGATTCGGCGACCGAAGGCGAAGTGCGCAACAAGATGGACGAACTGCTGGCGCAGGCCCGCGAACAGGTCCGTTCAGGCGAATAAGCGCCACCATTAGTCGCCGTCTGCGGATAAATGCCGGTTCTAAAAGTAGAAATCGGTGTTATCCCACTTGCGTAATGTCCTTATCCAGCGGAAGGATGATGGGCGTACGGGGGGCCTCCCGCACGTTGTCACGTGACCCAGAGGGGAGACCCAAGCCATGAACATCACCAAGATCGCTGCCGTAGCCGGCGCCATGCTCGCCCTGTCGAGCTTCGCCACGCCGACCTCGGCCGCCGACGACCACCGCGTCCGCATCATCAACGGCACCCGCCACACCATGGTGCGTTTCTACGCGTCCAACTCCAGCCGCACGACCTGGGAAGAAGACATCCTGGGCCAGCGCGTGCTGCCCGCCGGCCAGTCCGTCATGATCAACATCGACGACGGCTCGGGCGCCTGCCTGTTCGATTTCAAGGCCGTGTTCGATGATGGCGACGAGCTGACCCGCTCGCAGATCAACGTCTGCCAAATCAGCGAGTACCGCTACACCGAGTAGCTTTTGCGATGACGACAGGCCGGGTTCATCCCGGCCTGTCGGCTTCCCGATTCAGAAATACGCCTCAAAGGCGAACTCGACGCCCTTTAAGGGTATCGGTGTTATCCGGCTTGATTCCAGCGCTGCATTAAACGATTTTAATGCTGCGTCGGGGGGCCTCCCGCGCAGTTGTCAACGTTTGACCAGAGGGGAGAGCTATGAGCTTTTCTAAAGTCGCCGCGGCCCTCGGCGCCGCAATCGCCTTGTCCAGCCTCGCTTCGGCTCCGGCGCAAGCCGAAGACCGCCGCGTGCGGATCATCAACGACACGCGCCACACCATGGTGCGCTTCTACGCGTCCAACTCCAGCCGCACGACCTGGGAAGAGGATATCCTCGGCCAGCGCGTGCTGCCGGCCGGCCAGTCGGTCATGATCAACATCGACGACGGCTCGGGCGCCTGCCTGTACGATTTCAAGGCTGTCTTCGATGACGGCGATGAGCTGACCCGTTCGCAGATCAACGTCTGCCAGATCAGCGAGTACCGCTACACCGAGTAGGCTTAAGCCTCAGGACACGGAATTCGAGGGCCGCTCCGGCAACGGGGCGGCCCTCATGCATTCCGGCCTAGTTGGGCATCAGCACGTGGTCGATCACGTGCACGACGCCATTCGACTGGCGAACGTCGGCGATGGTGATCCAGGCCTTGCCGCCCTTTTCATCGGTAATCTCCCAGCGGCCATGACCGGCGTCCCGCAGCATCAGCTTGCCGCCTTCGACCGTGGTCAGGGTGGCGACGCCATGATTGGCGCGGGCCACGCGGGCGATGTCGGCTGCCAACAGGCGGCCGGGCACCACATGGTAGGTCAGGATCTTCGTCAGCGTCGGCTTCATGTCCGGCTGGACCAGGGAGTCGACCGTGCCGTCGGGCAGCAGGCCGAACGCTTCATTGGTCGGCGCGAAGACGGTGAACGGGCCGGGACCCTGCAGGGTCTCGACCAGGCCGGCAGCCTTGACCGCGGCGACAAGGGTCGTGTGGTCGGCTGACTTCGAGGCGTTGGTGACGATGTCAGCCATGGGGCTCATGGCCGCGCCGCCGACCATGGGATCGGCCATGGCGACGGGAGTCCAGCGAGCGGCTGCGGGCGCGGCCGAGGTGTTGGCGGCGGCCAGCAGGGCGGCCAGCGAGACGGTTGCGGCCGCGAAGGCGTGAAGGGATTTCATCGAGAAGGCTCCGGGTTGGGTTCAAGCCCCCCGGCTTGCACAGACCCTTACGGAGCCGGCCCGCCGCCCGATCACATTCTTTCGGCCCGCCGCCTGATCAGGTCCGCCCGAACACCCGTTGGAAGATCGTGTCCACGTGCTTGGTGTGGTGGCCGATGTCGAACAGGGCCTCCAGCTCGGCGTCGGTGAGCGCGGGGCGCACGACTTCGTCCGCCTTGAGGAAATCCAGGAAGGCGCCTTCGCCGCGCCAGACCTTCATGGCGTTGCGCTGGACGGCGGCATAGGCGTCCTCGCGCGACACGCCGTGCTGGGTCAGCGCCAGCAGCACGCGCTGCGAGTGAACCAGGCCGCCCAGGCGGTCCATGTTCTTCATCATGTTCTCGGGATAGACGACCAGCCGCTCCATCACCCCGGCCAGGCGGCGCAGGGCGAAGTCGAGGTGGATGGTGGCGTCCGGCGCGATGCCGCGCTCGACCGACGAATGGCTGATATCCCGCTCGTGCCAGAGCGCCACGTTCTCCAGCGCCGGGGTGGCGGCGGAGCGGACCAACCGCGCCAGGCCGGTCAGGTTCTCGGTCAGGATCGGGTTGCGCTTGTGCGGCATGGCCGAGGAGCCCTTCTGGCCCGGGTCGAACGGCTCTTCGGCCTCAAGCACCTCGGTGCGCTGCAGGTGGCGGATTTCCACCGCCAGGCGCTCGACCGAGGAGGCGACCACGGCCAGGGCGCAGAAGTAGGCCGCATGGCGGTCGCGCGGGATGACCTGGGTCGAGACCGGCTCAAGCTGCAGGCCCATCTTCTCGGCGACGTATTCCTCAACGCGGGGATCGACGTGGGCGAAGGTGCCGACGGCGCCGGAGATAGCGCAGGTGGCGATCTCCTCGCGGGCCGTGACCAGGCGGCGGCGCGCGCGGCTGAATTCGGCGTAGTAGCCGGCCAGCTTGACGCCGAAGGTGGTGGGCTCGGCATGGATGCCGTGGCTGCGGCCCACGGTTGGGGTCAGCTTGTATTCGAAGGCGCGCCGCTCGATGGCCTTGAGCACCAGGTCGACGTCCTCGATCAACAGGTCGGTGGCTCGCGCCAGCTGGACCGCCAGGCAGGTGTCGAGCACGTCGGAGGAGGTCATGCCCTGGTGCAGGAAGCGCGCCTCGGGGCCGACGATCTCGGACACGTGGGTCAGGAAGGCGATGACGTCGTGCTTGGTGGTGCGCTCGATCTCGTCGATGCGGTCCGCGTCGAAGACCGCGTCCTCGCCCTTGGCCCAGATGGCCTCGGCGGCGTCCTTGGGGATAGTCCCCAGCTCGGCCATGGCGGTCGCGGCGTGGGCCTCGATCTCGAACCAGATGCGGTAGCGGGTTTCCGGGGACCAGAGGTCGGCGGCGACGGGGCGGGAATAGCGGGGGATCATGGGCGCGCTTAAGAACCCGCTCGGAGGGAGCCGTCAAGCCGGGGCGGCGTTAGGATGCCTGCATGAAACAGATCGCCCTCATCCTCCTCGCCGGCCTGACCCTGGCCGCCGGGCAGACCCCCAATGACGCCAGCGCCCAGTTTCCCTCGCTCCAGACCACGGTGCGCGACCCCCGCGCCGACGCGGGGGCGGAGCTGACCGCCTGCGCCATACTGGACGGGCGGCGGCTGTGCGACGAGGCCCTGGCCAGCGCCTGGTGCCTCAAGCAGGGCTTCGCCCGCTTCATCAACTGGAGCACCCTCGGTGAGAGCCGCGCCGGCTGCCGCGAGGACGCGTCGAAATGCGCCGTGGTGGCCACCATCACCTGCGCGCGGCCGCCGATCGTCTAGGCGATGACGACCGGCTCGACCGGGGCGTTGGCCGCTTCCAGGTCGCGCTTCACCGAGCGAGCCGCCAGCACGTAGTGCAGCCCGGCCCAGGCGTAGAAGACGCCGGCGGTGATGATGATGGCCCACTTCACCCCTTCAAAGGACGAGGTCCCGCAGGCCGCCGCCAGATCCAGCGCGGCGCCCTTGGCGGCCATGCCGCCGGGGCACTGGGCTGCGAAGTCGCCCAGGCTGTGGCCGCCGAAGGAGCGGGTGGCGAGGTAGTCCGACAGCCGGCCCACGAACACCGGGCCTACGCCCAGGCCGATCAGGTTGATGGGCAGGAAGAGCAGCGCCGTGGCGGTGGCTCGCATACGCGGCTCGACCAGGTTGTGGGTCACCGCGAAGGTCGGGCCGAGGTACAGGTACTGCAGGATCAGCGGCGCGACGACGAAGGTGGCGATGCCGACCAGGCTGCTCTGCTGGAAGGCCAGCACATAGAGGGGAGCTGCGATCAGGAAGCCGATTCCGGGCACCAGCGGATAGGCCCGGGTCGAGAAGCGACCGATGATGTCGGTCACGAACCCGCCCAGGAACACCCCCACCGCCGCGGCCAGGCCGCCGACGATGCCGTAGCCGGCGCCGGCGGTGGCCACGTCCAGGCCGAAGGGTCCGCGCAGCAGGAAGGGCACCGCGAAAAAGGCCACGCCGTAGCCGGCGAAAGACGACAGGGTCGCGCCCGCGGCCATGTGCCGGAACGAGGGCTTGGAGAACAGCGCCTTGAACACGGCTGCCAGCGAGGGCGCCTTGGAGCCCACGGCGTGGGGCGGATCCCAGGTCCCGCGCGGGGGCTCCTTCAGGGTCAGGCGCGCCAGCAGGGCCAGGATCAGCCCGGGCAGGCCGACGATGAAGAAGGCGTAGCGCCAGCCGTACATCATGGCGATCTTGCCGCCGATCAGCGCGCCGAACAGCGAGCCCAATGGGATGCCCAGCGAATAGATGCCCAGCGCCGTGGCCCGGCTCTTGGGCGAATAGTAGTCGGACAACAGGCTCTGCGCTGACGGCGAACAGCCGGCCTCGCCGATACCCACCCCGATGCGCATCAGGAACAGCTGGGTGAAGCTGGTGGCCAGGCCGCAGGCGGCGGTGAAGCCCGACCAGAGCGCCAGGGACACCGAGATGATGGTGACCCGGTTGAAGCGCTCGGCCAGGCGCGCGATCGGAATGCCCAGGATCGAATAGAGCACGGCGAACGCGATACCCGAGACCAGGCCGATCTCGGTGTCGCTGATCTTCAGGTCGGCCTTGATGGCCTGGGCGACGGTTCCGACGATCTGCCGGTCGATGAAATTGGAGGTGTAGACGATCACCAGGACGAGGAGCGCGTACGATTTGTAGGCGTTCGAAAGCCCCGGTCCCACCGGCCGCGTTGCGGTCTGGTCGGTCATGACGCTTCACTCCCCCGAAAGCCCGTTCTATGCGGGGCTGGGCGCAAGCTGGCGGGCAGGGCTCCCCAGGGCAAGCGATTTCATCGGGTATCGAATAAGGGAACGGGCATGGAACTGGTGATCGGGGATTACCGCAAGTCGTCTTGGTCGATGCGGCCGTGGCTGGTGCTGCGCCACGCGGGCGCCGAGTTCACCGAACGGGTGGTGTTCCTGGACCGTCCCGAGACGGCCGGCCAGCTCGCGGCCGTCTCGCCCTCGCGCCAGGTGCCGGCTCTGCACGTCGAGGGCGAGGTGATCTGGGATTCCATGGCCATCGCTGTGTGGGCCGCGGAGACCTACCCCGAAGCGAAGATGTGGCCCGCCGCCGCGCACGCCCGCTGGCTGGCGCGCTCCGCCGCCTGCGAGATGCATTCGGGCTTTGTCTCCCTGCGCAAGCAATGCCCGATGGACCTGCAGCTGAAGACCACCCTGGCCCCCTCCGAAGACACCGCCAAAGACCTGCGCCGGCTGGTCACCCTGTGGCGCGAGATGCGCGAGCGCTTCGGCCAGGACGGCCCCTATCTGTTCGGGGCGTGGTCGATGCCGGACGCCTTCTTCACGCCCGTCGCCACCCGCGTGCGCAGCTATTCGCTGGACCTGTCCGCCCACGGCGACGAGGACGGCGCGGCCCAGGCCTATGTCGACGCCCTGCTGGCCCACCCGGACTTCCTGGAGTGGGAGCGGCGCGGCCTGGCGGAATAGGGCGCGCCGACCCCGGCCGGCCTAGAAGGTCTCGCCCACCATCTTTTCGCTGAGCGTCCAGAGCGCCTTGGCGTGCTCGCCGTCCAGCGCATAGGCGCGCACGCCCGTGCGGGCCTCGGGGTTCTCCTGCAGTTCGGCGACGTGGCAATCCTCGCAGTAGCGGCCGCCCACCGCGCCCGCGTCGGCGACGACGCCCGCCCAGACCGAGGTCGCGGCGCCCTGCGGGATGGTTTTCCAGGCGAAAGTTTCGCCTGTCCTGGCGGTCGAGGCGTTGATGCGGTCGACCAGGGCCTGGATCTGGTCGGCGCCCATATGGCGCGACAGCTCGGTTTCGATGCCGCCGGGATGCACGGCCGTTGCGCGCACGCCGCGTCCCTTGTGTCGGCGGTCGAACTCCACGGCGAACAGGATGTTGGCGGTCTTGGAGCGGCCGTAGGCGCCGAACTCGGTATAGGGAGTCGTTTCGAAATTCGGGTCTTCCAGGTTCACGTCCGAGAAGCGATGGCCGGCCGAAGACAGGTTCACCAGCCGCCCGCTGTCCTTGATCAGCGAGGCGATGCGGTTGACCAGCACGAAGTGGCCCAGGTGGTTGGTGCCGAACTGGGTTTCGAACCCGTCGGCGGTCTTGCCAAAGGGCGTGGCCATGACGCCGGCGTTGGCGATCACAAGGTCGAAGGGGCGTCCGTTGGCGACCAGCGCATCGGCGCAGGCCCGCACGCTGATCAGGTTGGCCAGGTCCAGCTCGGTGAGCTCGAGCGAGCCGCCGTTGGCGGCGTCGGCGCGCACCTGGGCGGTGGCGCGCTCGGCCTTGGCGAGGTCGCGCGCGGCCCCGACGACCTGGGCCCCGTGAGCCGCCAAGGCCCGGGCGGTCTCGACGCCGAGTCCGGCCGAGACGCCGGTGACCAGCACGCGCTTGCCGCGGAGATCGACGTCTGCGAGCACATCGTCGGTGGTGGAGGTCGCGCCGAAGGATTGGGTCATGGCTGTGTCCAGTTCAGGGTAGGGCTTCCCCGCCTGCGGCTATCGCGGTAAAGCGGAGGGTGTCTCCGGATCATATACGGAGGAACCCTCCGTTTAGCAAGGGCAGAGTGTGTCGACTAAGCCGAACCCCGCGAAGTCCCCGGAGCGCAAGCTGCGCGCCGACGGCCTGCGCAACCGTGAGCGCCTTATCGAGGCGGCCAAAGCCAGCTTCGCGGCGGGTGGGGCGGAGGCCAGTCTGGAAGAGATCGCGCGCCGCGCCGGCGTCGGAATCGGCACCCTGTATCGCCACTTCCCCTCCCGCGATGACATCGTCGAGGCGGTCTACCGTCGCGAGGTGCAGCAATTGGCCGATGCGGCCGATCGCCTGGTCGGGGAGGCCGGGCCGGCCGAGGCCCTGCACCGGTGGATGCGGCTGTTCGTCGACTATATCGCGGCCAAGAAGCTGATCGTGCCGGCGCTTCAGACGCTCGTGGGCGACCGTTCCGACCTCTACAAGGCGTCCGGCGCGGCGATCACCGAGGCGATGCGCCGCCTCGTCGCCAACGCCGCCAAGGCGGGCGAGATCCGCGCCGACGCCGACCCCGAAGACCTGCTGCGCGCCCTGGTCGGCTTCACCTACGGATCGACGGCAAAGAGCTGGGAGGCCAGCGCGCTGCGCCTCATCGACCTGCTGATGGACGGCCTGCGGGCAAAATAACGGCGTTGTGCTAAGCTGGGGTCATGCGCAACCTGCTCGCCCTCACCGCCGCCCTGGTCATTTCCGCCCCCGCCTGCGCCGCCCAGGCGCCCAAGGGCGGCGTCGACATGGCCACGGCCCAGAAGATCGAAGCCAAGGTCCACCTGCCCGACGGGTCCAAGCCGCTCGGCCACTACGCGCGGTTCTATTTCAAGGACCAGTACACCCCCGCCGGGATGGTCAGCGGCTGGTACGTCAACGCCGACAACCCGCCATTCAACACCTGGCCCAGGGCCGGCATCCACCTGGAAAAGCCGAATGTCAGCATGGCCGACGGGGGATGCTACGCGATCAGCCTGACCTACGATCCGGCCAAGGACGCGATCACGGACATCCACTGCAACGGCTACGCGTGATCGCCGACACGATTGCCCCCTCGATCGCCTCCGGCTGGGCGCGAACCAGCCCATAAACCGCCACGCTTCGCGCCGAACGTCCCGCCGCCTCAGGGGATCAGTTCGATGAGACGCTTCGCCTTCCTGGCCGCGGCCCTGGCCATGGCAAGTCCCGCGCACGCCGAGATCGACCGCGCCGCAGCCGCCCGCTCGCTGGCCGAGGCCGCCGACCTGTGCGGCGGGGGCAAGGCGCTGTGGAAGGTCAGCCTGTGCGGCCCGATGCTGATCGCCGATCCGCAGACGCGCCAAGTCGTGGCCAATCGCGCCGGGCCGGGCCTGACCCGCGACGGCGAGGTCTTCGCCGGGACGTTGCCGGCCGACATCCCCATCGCCAACACCGCCGTGGACTGGAACGGGACGCGCTGGATCATGGTCATGGACGGGGCCCTGGGCGGCGACGCCTTCGACCGCGCCGCCCTGATGATGCACGAGTCCTGGCACCGGGCGCAGGTGCGGCTGGGCTTTCCGATGCTGTCGCCCGATATTCCTTACCTGGCCACCACCATGGGCCGCTCGATGGTGCGGCTGGAGTGGCGCGCCCTGGCCACGGCGCTGACGGCCGAGGACGAGACCCTGCGGCTGCGCGCCATCGCCGACGCGCTCGCCTTCCGCCAGTTCCGCCGCTGGACCGAAACCGGCGCCGAGAGCGAGCGGCAGCTGGAGATGAACGAGGGCCTGGCGGAATACACCGGCCAGCGGATGAGCGGGCGTCCGGATGTGGAGGCGCACGTCGCCGCGATCCTGGCGCGGATGGAGAAAGGCGACAGCTTTTCGCGCTCCTTCGCCTACGGGACCGGTCCCGCCTACGGCCTGCTGCTGGATCGCTACGCCCCGCACTGGCGCGACAGGCTGAAGGCCTCCGACGACCTGGGCGTGTTGCTGGAGCGCGCGCTCGGCGCCAAGCGGCTGGGCGGCCATGTCGACATCACCGCCGCGGAGACACGCTACGGCGGTGAGGCGATCTTCGACGAGGAACACACGCTGCAGGTCACGCGCGAGCAGGCGCAGGCGACCTGGAAGGCGGCGTTGGTGGACGGGCCGGTATTGCGGCTGCCGTTCTCGAAGATGAATTTCAGCTTCGATCCCAACCAGGTCTTTCCCATGCCGGGCCTGGGCACGGTCTATCCAAGCGCACGCATCAGCGACGCCTGGGGCGTGCTGGACGTAGGCGGCGGCGGGGCGTTGATCGACAGCGGCTTCGGCGGGGTGAGCGTGGCGGCGCCCCAGGCGGGGACGACCTCGGGGCGGGGCTGGCGGCTGGAGCTGGCCCCTGGCTGGCGCATGGTTGCCGGCGCGCGGCCCGGCGACATGACGGTCGAGAAGGCCGCGCCCGGCCCCTAGGGAATAGGCCCGCCGTACCAGGCCTCGATATTGGCCAGCCGCGCCGTGATCAGCGGATCGCGGCGGTACTTGCGCTTCAGGCCCGGCAGCATGCGGCGGGNGGCGTTGCAGGCCTTCTTCATCTCGCGCTCGATGAAGGCCTGGCGTTCGGGGTCGCCCGAAGGTTCGCCACCGAAGTGGATGCAGCCGAAGGCCTCGTCTTCCGCCGCCTGGACGTCGGCGGGCCAGACGTGCGGCTTGCCGGTGTCGGCGTCGATCACATCGCAGATCATCTCGGCCGGGACGCAGCCGCTGTCCGCCGCCAGCTGATCGCCGGCGGCGGGGGCGTCGGTCAGGGCCAATGCCAGCGCAAACAGAATCGCGGACATGGCCTGGGCCTACTGAACCAGTTCAGCCCAATGATCGAGCGTCGGCTTCAGGGCCGGGTCGCTGCCGTGAGCGGCCTTCAGGGCCGGCATGGCGTCTTCGAGCGGGCCGCAATTTTCCTTCATGGCGTCCTCAAGTTCCTTACGGCGAGCGGCGTCGTAGGGTTCCTCGCCGGCGAAGTGCTCGCACATCTCGGCGTGTTCGGCCTGGGCCTGCATGTCGGCGGGCAGGGCAGGGCCGGCGGGAGCGGTCGCTGCTGCGGCGGGGGCATCGGCAGGCGCGCTGGCGGGCGGCGGCGCATCGGCGGGCGCGGCATCGGCCGGGGCGGCGGGCTTGTTGCAGGCCGCCAGGCTCAGCGCCGCGGCGCAGGCGGCGAGGCCGCCGAAGATCAATCGCGTGGTCATGGTCGTCATCCCCCAGGGCCGGCGCCCCTTGGCGTCCAGCGTCGGGCGCAAGGTGAACGCTGTTACGCGGCGCGTCCAGCGGCAAGCTTGGTCCTAGATCAGCCCCAGGCTCTTGAAGCTGGCCACCCCGTCGCGGCCGATCACCAGGTGATCGTGGACGGTGATCTTCAGCAGCCGTCCGGCCTCGATCACCTGGCGGGTCATGTCGATGTCGGCCTGGCTGGGCGTCGGATCGCCCGATGGGTGGTTGTGGGCCAGGATCACCGAACTCGCCGCCAGCTCCAGCGCCCGCTTGACCACTTCCCGCGGATAGACCGGCGCGTGGTCGACGGTGCCGTGGCCCATGATCTCGTCGGCGATCAGCCGGTTCTTCTTGTCGAGATACAACACCCGGAACTGCTCGCGGCTCTCGTGCTGCAGGGCCACGCGCACATAGTCGAGTAGGGCGGTCCATGACGAGATGACGGTGCGTTTGCGCACCGGATCGGCGACGATGCGCCGCGACAGCTCGTGCAGGCTCATCAGGTCAAGCGCCGTCTCCTGTCCCAGGCCCTTGGGGCGGTCGCGCGAATCCATCGCCTTGACCGACAGCAGCTCTGGCAAGGACGCGCCCACCACGGCGCTCAGAGATCCGAACCGCGCCAGCAGCGCCTTGGCGATGGGTTTCACGTCGCCCTGCGGCTGGCTGCGGAACAGGAACAGCTCCAGCAGTTCATAGTCGGGCAGGGCGGTCAGCCCCCCTTTGCGCGCACGCTCGCGCAGGCGCTCGCGGTGGCCCAGATGATGGGGCTTCGCCTCGACCCTCGCCTCAAGCGGCGCAGGGAACAACGACCCGTCATGCACGCCGACCTCCCAAGCGAGTTCGTCATTTGTTCTAACGCCTTCGGCAGCCCCATGCAAGCCTGGAAGGCGCTCACACACGTTGACGCAGGCCGCCCGGTGAGCCTCAACTGCCCCCGTCGTAGGTGCGAGATTGATGAATTTCTCCTGTGTGACCCCAGGCTTTGAATGTTGGGACGGCGGCCGGGAGATCGCGCGCCACCGTCACGAACTGGCCTACGCCTCGCTGGTTCTGGCGGGGGCCTACGAGGAGGCGGGCGACGCCGGAAGGCAGAGAGTCTGCGCTGGTGACGTGCTGGTGCATCAGCCCTTCGACGCACACCTTGATCGCTTCAGCGCCGCCGGCGCGGAGATTCTCAATCTTCCCCTTGCGGGCTGGCGAGTCCGCAGCCTGCTCGGGCATTGCCCGGATTCAGACGCTGTCGCACGCACGGCCGAGCGGGATCCAGCCGAGGCCGTCAAACTGCTGTTCGCCCTCATCCTGCCGCGCGAGACGACAGTGCAGGATTGGCCCGACATTCTGGCGCGAAACATCACGGACGATCCGTACCTCAATCTGGGAAAATGGGCCCGCGGGGCGGGCATGGCGAACGCGACGGTTTCGCGTGGCTTCCGACGGGTGTTCGGTCTGTCTCCCGTCGCCTTCCGGCTGCAAAGCCGAGCCCGCCGCGCGTGGCGCGAGGCTGTCGAAGGGCAAGACGCATTGGCGGCGGTCGCGGCGAACGCGGGCTTCGCCGATCAGGCGCATATGACCCGCTCCGTCGGCGCCCTCACAGGCCGGACACCACGCCAATGGCGGGCACCTTGGTCAAATGGATTCAAGACATGAAAGGGGCGCGCCGCCAGAGTTGACGGATGAAACCGTTTGTTTGGCTATCGGTCGCCTTGCTCTTCGTTGCCCTGACTCCGCCCGCTCCAGCAAGATCGGCGGACAATCTATCAGCGATGGATGTGCTTGGAGACGCACGCCTTGCCTCCGGAGGCGCCGCCTGGGATCGCCCAAGGGCTCTTGTGCTGACCGGCGCCAAGCGCGTGAAGGGTCTGGAGGCGCGATGGCGCCTGTCCGTGGACTCAAGGTCCGGACGGTCCAGCGAGACGGCTGAATTCGGGCTCTTTCGGACTGCCGAAGTTTGGGACGGACGCGTCTCGGCGAGGCGGGGGAGGTCTGGAGGAGTCCATCAGATCGATTCTCCCTTGGCCCGGCGAATTGGCGCCACCTCAGCTTGGCTCGGACGCCGAGGTTATCTGCGCCCCGCAGCGCTGGGAGCCCGACTGGAGCCTCCGAGCCAGCGTCAGGAGAACGGCGTGACATTCACGGTCGTGCGCGCAACACCGCCGGGTGGGGAAGGGGTGGAGTTGTGGTTCGATCCGCGATCTCACCTGCTGGATCGTACGGTGGAGGCATTGGACACAAGCACGCGCACTGTCCGATACGCCGACTATCGGCCGGTCGAAGGGGCGCAAGTGCCGTTTCGGATTACGACCGATGAAGGCCCCGGATCGAATGTCGAAACCATCCATGTCGAGCACGTGACCTGGTCAAAGCCGGATCCGAGAGACTTCCGCAGACCCGTTGGTGCAGCGGATTTCTCGATCACCGGCGGACAATCCACTGTTCCGATGGAATATGATGGCTTTATTGTCGTCGAAGCACGGCTGAACGGACAGGGTCCGTACGCCTTCATTCTTGATACGGGCGGACGGGCCGAGGTGACGCCCGAAGTCGCCCAGAGGCTGGGACTTCAACTGACGGGGGCCGGAAGCGCCGGCGGCGCGGGAACAGGCACCTTGCGGTTCCAGTTCGCGAAGCTCGATCGCCTCGACATCGGGGGCGTAAGCCTTCGGGATCAAGCGGTCGCTGTCGTCCCCCTGGGTTACGACACCATCGAGCGCGGCGGCCGGGCGCCCTTCGCCGGAATCCTGGGCCTCGAACTGTTCGAGCGATTTGCCGTTACGCTTGACTACCGCGGTCACACCGCGACGTTTCGGCCTTCGAAGACCTTTCGTCGTCCGGCGGGTGCTTTCCGGCTTCCCGTCACTTTCGACGACGACATGCCGCTTGTGCCCGGTCGCATTGACGGTCGCGATGGCTTGATCGCCATCGATACCGGGCTGCCCGAGCCGCTCGTGGTGCAACCCGTCTGGGCGGAACGGAACGGCCTGAACACGCGCTTGCGGGCGGGCTTGCCTCTGATTGCATCTGGTGCGTCCGGCGGATCATTTGCTCTATTCGCTAATCGCGCCAACCTGACGTTCGGCCCTACTGCGCTGCAACAGATCGTCACCTACTATGCGGAAGGGGCGGGCGGCTCCCTCGCTTCGCGAAGTCAGGCGGGGATGCTCGGAAACGACGTATTGGCCAACTTTCGTGTCACCTTCGACTACCAACGGGGCGAGGTTTGGTTCGAGCCGCAGCCGGGATACGCGCCCAAGGCGTACGACCGCGCCGGCCTGTCCGTCGCCAAGGATTCGGCCGAGACCTTCGTTGTCGAGTTTGCAGTGGACGGCTCGCCCGCCGCCGAAGCCGGCATCAAGGCCGGCGACGAAATCCTCGCCGTCGACGGCGCGCCGGCGAACGCGCTGTCCGGATGGGATTTTGGTCGCGCCGTTCGCCGGCCCCCGGGCACCCGGATGGTGCTGTCCCTGAGGCGCGAAGGGCAGGTACGATCCGTCGAAGTCGTATTGCGCGAACTGCTGCCAGTCAGTCGGCCCGGATAGGTATACGACCCTACAGCTTGGGGCGGAAGATCCCCGCCGGGCTGGCGGTGAAGATGTCCACGCCATCGGCGGTGACGCCGACAGAATGTTCGCACTGGGCCGACAGCGACTTGTCGCGGGTGACCGCGGTCCAGCCGTCGTTCAGCACCTTCACCTGCGGCTTGCCCAGGTTGATCATCGGCTCGACGGTGAAAAACATGCCCTGCTTGATCTTGGGGCCCGTGCCGGGACGGCCGAAGTGCAGCACGTTGGGGCTGTCGTGGAACACCTGGCCCACGCCGTGGCCGCAGAAGTCGCGCACGATGGTGCAGCGGGCGGCCTCGGCCACCTTCTGGATGGCGGCGCCGATGTCGCCGAAGGTGTTGCCGGGCTTCACCTGCGCAAGGCCCGCCTCCAGCGCGTCATAGGTGACCTCGACTAGGCGCCGGGCGCGCGCCGAGATTTCGCCCACCGCGTACATGCGGCTGGTGTCCCCGTGCCAGCCGCCGACGATGGCGGTGACGTCGATGTTGGCGATGTCGCCTTCGCGCAGTTGTTTGTCGCCGGGGATGCCGTGGCAGACCACGTGGTTGGGCGAGATGCAGGTGGTCTTGCCGTAGCCCTTGTAGAACAGGCAGGCGGGCAAGCCCTTGTGATCCAGGATGTATTCCCGCGCCAGGTCGTCGAGATAACCGGTGGCCACGCCGGGGACGACGTACTCGGTCAGCATGTCCAGGCAGCCGGCGGCCACGCGGCCCGCCTCGCGCATGCCCTCGAAGGCCTCAGCGTCATGCTGCTTGATGTCGTTGCTGCGGATCGGGACGTCCCAATCGGCGTCGATAGGTTCGAAAGTCATTTGGCGCGCTTCGGATCGGATGCTCAGGTTGTGAACTATATAGGGTGCGATCTCGCCTGTCGCTTAACGGCGCAAACAGAGATGACGCCAACTCGCCTGTTTGGTGTAGGGTTGGCGTAACGTGGATACGCCGGCTGACGCAGATCAAGGCGCGGTCGGCTGCATGCGACGATGTTGACGACACCCGCCGGTTGCAAACGCCCGGCCACAAACGAGGACCGACTATGAGCTTTCTGGATACCCTGAAGGCCTCCGTGGCCAAGGACAGCGAGGCGCGCAAGAACGTCGAGGCGCTGCTGGTGGTTCTGGGCGAAAAGGCCAAGGACGGGGCCAAGGGCCTGGGCGGATTGCTGACCCGGCTCAAGGACTCCGAGATCGCGGAAGAGGCTTCCAGCTGGATCTCGACCAACACCAACAAGGTGGTCAATTCCGACCAGGTCCAGCGCGTGCTGGGCTCGGACGCCATCAACAAGGCGGCAAAGGCGCTGAATGTCACCGCCCGCGAGGCCAGCGAGCGCGTCGCCAAAGCCCTGCCGGTGGTCATCGACAACATCAGCCCGACCGGTCGCCTGCCGGAGAACCTTGACCACATCGGCAAGGAATTGGCCGCCATGCTCAAGACCAACAAGGGCAAGGCCATCGCCGCCGGCGCGGTCGCGGGCGTCGCCGCCGTGGCCGGGGTCGCCGCCGCCATCGCCTCGCGCGCCAAGGGCAAGAAGCCCGCCGCCAAGGCCAAGCCCGCCGCCGCCAAGCCCAAGGCCGCGGCCAAGCCGGCTGCGAAACCCAAGGCGGCCGCCAAACCCGCCGCGGCCAGGAAGCCCGCTGCAAAGAAGCCGGCCGCGGCCAAGCCCAAGGCGGCTCCCGCTAAGACCTGATCGCTCTGCGCCAGCGCATGGGGCGGTCGACTGTGATCGCCTCGGCGCTGAGCGCGCAACCGACGACAAGCACCTCGACGCCCTTGCCCGCCGCTTCGCGCAGGGCGGGGCCGTAGGCCTTGTCGATGTCGTCGGCGGTGTCGAACTCGTCGACGTTGGTCGCCTGCACCACGAACAGCATCACCGCTCGCTCGCCCGCCTCGACGCGGCGTTCCAGCGCCTTGAGGTGCTTGACCCCGCGCACGGTATTGCAGTCGGGGAATTCGGCCAGGCCGGGTTCACGCAGGAAATGGCTGTTCTTCACCTCGACCCAGCAGCGCTCGCGGTCGGGGCTCTCCAGCAGGATGTCGATACGGCTGTCGCCGTCGTAGGCGACCTCGCGGCGCAGGGACGCATAGTCCGTCAGTTCAGGGATGAAGCCGGCCGCGATGGCCTCGGCCGCCAGCTTGTTGGGGTTCAGGGTGTTGACCCCAACGCTAACAAACGACCCGGAAATGAGGTCCAGGATGTCCACCATCTCCAATGTGTGGCGGAGCTTCCGCTTCGGGTTTGTTGTCGTGGATAGCCACACCGGCATCCCTGGCGTCTTCAGCCCGAGCATCGCGCCGGGATTGGGACAATGCGCGGTGACGAAGCCGCCCTCATCCAACTCAACGTCCGCGAAAAAGCGTTTGTAGCGGCGCAGCAATCGCCCGCGAACGAGAGGGGATGGGAATTCCAAGGGTCTGAACAGATTGGGATTTCAGGAAGATATAGCTTTTTCGGAGGCCGCTTCCTTACGCTGATGAACATCGAAGGAGTTGGTCGTTGGATTCAGCATACGTCTACATCAGATTTTCGTCGCCCAAGCAGGAGAAGGGCGACTCGAAGGAACGCCAGATCAAAGCTTGCCTGGATCACATCCGGCGCATGCGCTGGAACCTTGCCGAACCCGTCATTGCAGACTTGGGCCGGTCCGCTTGGACAGGAGACCATCTCAAGAGAGGCAACCTGGGCCGTTTTGCTGAGCGGGTGCGCTCCGGCGAAGTCCCGGCAGGTTCGATCCTCTGCGTCGAAGCCTTGGACAGGCTGAGCCGCCAAGAGTGGATCGAGGCCCGCGATTGGTTGGAGTCCATGACCAAGCTGGGGCTGAAGATAGCCAC
>JGI24770J26754_10000236_pt1 | contig 38820 bp, 37 predicted proteins | sample LakOneMetagenome_FD_26754 | JGI IMG/M metagenome (IMG submission 26754) | reverse complement strand
CTTATACCATTTACAGTAACCGAGCCCTTTTCAATTATGTAAGCTGCAAATTTTTCGGGAAATGTAAAACTATACTCCCAGCTGCCTGCTTTTTCAATAACTTCTGTGCATTCAGCGGTACAATCCACATGGCCTTGTACAATATGCCCATCCAGGCGCCCATTCAGCTGCATACAGCGTTCCAGGTTAATAACTTTACCAGGTTCCCAACTGCCGGCATTGGTCTTTACAATGGTCTCCTCTATGGCAGTAACCCGATGCTCCCCGTTCCTGATCTCTTCTACTGTAAGGCAAATACCGTTGTGGCTAATGCTTTGATCTACTTTCAGCTCATTTGCCAGGCCGGATTGTATCCAAAAGCTTTTGTTAGATCCGTTGCTGATAACTTCTGTAACCTGGCCGGTTTTTTCTATTATTCCTGTAAACATTCATCAAATTTCGGAATTTGTTGCAAAGAATTTCATTATTTAAATAATTCAGCTATCTTTGCGCCCTTAAAAACACCTAAAGGAGGTATATACTATATGTTAATTATTGATTCAAAGGACTGCGAAAACATCGACAAGGCTCTCAAAAAGTACAAGAAGAAATTTGAGAAAAGCAAAATTCTGTTACAATTGAGGGAAAGACAGGCTTTCACCAAGCCTTCTGTACGTCGTCGTAAAGAAGTTTTGAAAGCTGTTTACAAAGAGCAGGTTTCAGCTGGCAAATTCGACTAAGATTATTTAAATCAGCAATATATTAAACTGATACCCGGTTATTATAACTTTGGGTATCAGTTTTTTTATGGAGCAAACGGCAGCACAAAACATACAGCAATTCCTGGATTACCTCAGCTTTCAGAAGCGGTATTCGATCCATACCATTATTTCTTACAAGAACGATCTCAGTTCTTTTTTTGAATTTATGCAGCAGCAGTTTGGCGAAATGCCGCTGGCCGAGATCAAGCCCACATTTATCCGCTCCTGGCTGGCCGAGCTGAAGCAGCAGGAGATGGAATCAAAAAGCATTAACCGTAAGATATCTACCCTTAAATCATTCTTTAAATACCAGTTAAGGCAGCAGGCTATTACGGTAAGCCCTATGACTGCCATTATTTCGCTGAAGGTAAGTAAACGATTACCCCAGTTTGTTGATAAAAAAGATACCGGCACGTTGCTCACCCATATTGAATTTCCGGATACCTGGGAAGGAAGAACCGATGAACTGATCCTGCAGCTTCTTTACAATACGGGCATGCGGCAGGCTGAGCTAATAGGGCTGAAGGAAACTGCTATCTCAAAAAGTAATGGCACCATCAAGGTGCTGGGCAAAGGAAATAAAGAGCGTATTATTCCGGTTAGTAACCAGCTTTTGCAAAAGATGCAGGAATACATAGATGAAAAAAGAAGGCAGTACGAGGTGTTTGACAAGGAAGTGCTGCTGATCACCGCTTCCGGAAAAAAACTATATCCGCGGTATGTGTACAATACAGTCAATAAATACCTGGCCCTGGTTACAACGATCGACAAAAAAAGTCCGCATGTGCTGCGGCATACTTTTGCAACACATTTGATGAATAACGGGGCTGATCTGAATGCCGTTAAAGAGTTGCTGGGCCACAGCAGCCTGGCTGCCACCCAGGTATACACACACAATACCATCGAAAAACTGAAGAACATCCATAAAAAAGCACACCCTAAAGCCTAGTCTTAAAATACCCTTTTTTTCCCACACTAATGTGCAGTAAAATCCGTTATAAAAATTACAGATTTATTAGCGTTTATTTTTTGAATAATCTGCTATAATCAGTAACTTACATACAGAAATCAACATCATAACAAACCCTATTTTGAATATGCCTATGACGAAAAAATTTACCTAGTTCTTTCACATTATTTTTTCACCCCCGATAGCTATCGGGATAAAACCAGACGTTATGAACGTAAACATTCAGACAGTGCACTTTGATGCAGACATTAAACTTGTATCTTATATCGAGAAAAAAGTTGAGAAATTATCACAGTATCACGACAGGATAACCAAGGTTGATGTGTATTTAAAGCTGGATAATGTAGTGCACACCATTAAGGATAAAGTAGCAGAGATTAAAGTTCTGATTCCACGCCACGAGTTTTTTGTAAAGCAATCTTCCAAGTCTTTTGAAGAAAGCTTTGATGCCGCACTGGAATCCATTATAACACAGATAAAACGCCAGAAAGAAAAACAGGCAGCCTAAAAATAAAGCCTTTAAAAATTGAGCCTTCCGATTTAGTTCGGGAGGCTTTTTTGTTGCTTTATGCACATTTTATCAAATACACGTAAAAAAAATCATTTCAAAGTTTTGGTATTAATCATTTTCTCTTACCTTTGCCTTCCCAAAAAAAGGGGTAATAAAGTATTGCCTGTATTTATTGAGGATAAGTTCTTTAAAATTATGCCGAAATAGCTCAGTTGGTAGAGCAACTGATTTGTAATCAGTAGGTCGCTGGTTCGACTCCAGTTTTCGGCTCAGGGAAAGGTTGATAGGTTAATAAGTTGGTATGTTGATAAGGTATTCCTTTCAACCCTTTAACTTGCAAACCGGTCAACCAGTTTTAAGGGCAGATGGCCGAGCGGTTAAAGGCGACAGACTGTAAATCTGTTCACGTAAGTGTACGTAGGTTCGAACCCTACTCTGCCCACTTACCCACTGTGAAGTGGTAGTTCTTTAAATAAAACAAGCGGAAGTAGCTCATTTGGTAGAGCGATAGCCTTCCAAGCTATAGGTGGCCAGTTCGAGCCTGGTCTTCCGCTCATTTTTCTGTCCCGACGGATTTTCGGGAGTGTAAGCCGCCGTAGCTCAGGGGTAGAGCACTTCCTTGGTAGGGAAGGGGTCATGAGTTCGATTCTCATTGGTGGCTCAAAAAATAATTCAGGTCTATGGTTTACAGACTTTAAACGACAACCATTTTTTCAAAACAAATATTAAAATACAAACAATGGCAAAAGAATCATTCAAAAGGGATAAACCCCATTTAAACGTTGGAACTATCGGTCACGTGGATCATGGTAAAACAACACTTACAGCCGCTATAACCGATGTTTTGTCAAAAAGAGGTTTGGCGGAGAAAAAAAATTATGATGATATTGATGGTGCTCCTGAAGAAAAAGAAAGGGGTATCACAATTAATACAGCTCACGTAGAATATGCTACTGCAAGCCGTCACTACGCTCACGTAGATTGTCCGGGTCACGCCGATTATGTTAAGAACATGATCACTGGTGCTGCCCAGATGGACGGTGCTATCCTGGTAGTTGCTGCTACTGACGGACCTATGCCTCAAACTAAAGAGCACATCCTTTTGGCTCGCCAGGTAGGTGTACCTCAGATCGTTGTTTTCATGAACAAAGTTGATCTGGTTGATGATCCTGAATTACTGGAACTGGTTGAAATGGAGATCCGTGAGTTATTAACTTCTTATGGTTTTGATGGTGATAACACACCAATCATTCAGGGTTCTGCAACTGGTGCTTTAGCCGGTGAAGAAAAATGGGTTGCCAAGATCAATGAACTGATGGATGCTGTTGATAGCTATATTCCATTACCTCCACGTCTGGTTGACCAGCCGTTCCTGATGAGTGTTGAGGACGTATTCTCAATCACTGGTCGTGGTACCGTTGCTACCGGTCGTATCGAAAGAGGCCGTATCAAAGTTGGTGAACCAATGGAGATCGTAGGTTTAATGGAAAAACCATTATCAACCACTTGTACTGGTGTTGAAATGTTCAAGAAATTACTGGACGAAGGTGAAGCTGGTGATAATGCAGGTCTGTTATTACGTGGTATTGAAAAGACTCAGATCCGTCGTGGTATGGTTCTTTGCAAGCCAGGTTCTATCACTCCGCACACTGAATTTAAAGGTGAAGTTTACGTATTAAGCAAAGAAGAAGGCGGACGTCATACTCCATTCTTCAACAAATACCGTCCTCAGTTCTATTTCCGTACTACAGACGTAACTGGTGAAGTTACCCTGAACCCGGGAACTGAAATGGTGATGCCTGGTGATAACACTTCATTGAATGTTGTGTTGATTCAGCCGATCGCTATGGAAAAAGGTTTAAAATTTGCGATTCGTGAAGGTGGCCGTACAGTTGGTGCCGGTCAGGTAACTGAAATTGTAAAATAAGAGAATCCTTCAATCTCTGTAAATAACAGAGGTTTTGTGGAAGCTTTTTGATATCTTTGCAGAGTACTTAGGCCAAAAGCTTAGGTACTTTGCTTTTTTTAAGGGTCTGTGTTTCCTAATAAACTAGTAAATACAGATGAGTTCTTTAAAATATTATACTCTTTCCAGTTCCCTCTTTAGGGGGCGGAGGGGGTGTTTTTTACGGGCATGGTGCAACGGTAGCATACGGGTCTCCAAAACCTTTGATCTGGGTTCGAATCCTAGTGCCCGTGCTAATAACACGGATTAATAAATCAACAATTGATTATGAATAAATTTACTGCATACCTTAAAGATTCTTATAAAGAATTAATGCATAAGGTAACCTGGCCAAACTGGGATCAATTACAACAGTCAACTATGATTGTTATTGGAGCTACGCTTTTAATTACACTCATGGTTTCACTTATGGATTTTGCTGCCAGCAACGCCATGAAATTTATTTACTCTTTAATAGGATAATTATGGAAGCAATAACACCGATTGTAGAGAAGACCGAAAAAGCTGAGAAGGAAAGCAAATGGTATGTGCTGCGTGTTGTAAGTGGAAAGGAACGTAAGATCAAAGAATACCTTGATAAGGATATCGTTCGTAACGGCTGGACCAATATTGTAAAACAGATATTTTTACCTGTTGAAAAAGTATACAAAGTGGTGAACGGGAAAAAAGTAATGCGTGAGCGCAACTTCTATCCTGGTTATATCATGATTGAAGTGGCTGATGGAAAACTGAATGATGACATGATCCAGTCTATGAGTAACATCAGCAATGTAATGCACTTTTTAACGGATGGTAAAGGCGCTAAAGGCAATATCATCTCTTTACGTAAGGCTGAGGTTAATAAAATGCTGGGTAAGGTAGATGAAATGAGCGATGCCGGTGGAATGACTATGAGTGAGCCTTTTATTATTGGTGAAACCATCAAGATCATTGACGGGCCATTCAACGATTTTAATGGTGTTATTGAAGAAGTAAACGATGAAAAGAAAAAACTTAAGGTTCAGGTTAAAATATTTGGCCGGGCTACACCGGTTGAACTTAGCTATATGCAGGTTGAAAAAATTGTTTAAATTGCAAAGCCACGTAAGTGGCTTTTTTTAATGCTAAAATTATAAAACATGAAAAAAATATCTTTATTAGTACCGGCTTTATTGTTAGGGTTCGTTTTAATGGCTCAGCCTCCTAAAGGCGATGCGAATGCAGGAATGGTTTTTGGTAAAAAGACAACGGCTGAAGGTGCAATACCTGTGGCAGAATTGCCCGCTAAATTGCAGGGTAAAGAAACTGTTGAAGTAAAAGTAAGCGGTAAAGTAAAAGAAGTTTGTAAGGCAGAAGGTTGCTGGTTAAAAATGGAAACTGCAGACGGGGCTATGATGATCAAAATGAAAGATCATTCTTTTTTAGTGCCACTGTCGATGAACGGAAAAACTATTGTTGTGGATGGTATCGCAACTTTAAAAGAAACTTCTGTAGAAATGCAAAAGCATTATGCTGAAGATGCCGGAAAGAGCAAAGAAGAGATTGCCGCCATCAAAGAACCTAAAAAAGAAATTACCATGCAGGCAAAAGGCATATTAGTGCTGTAAACCTGTAAAAAAATATTTTGATCCCCCGCAAAAACCGGGGGATTTTTTATTGTTAGATTTGTACGGCAATATTTTTAAATTAAATACTAAGCGGGATGAAATTACCAGATATAGAAGCTGTATCGGCTCAAGTTCATGAAGCATGGATGGAATCCAAAAAAACGCATGGAGTCAGCTCACGTAAATCGGAAGATGGCGAAGAACTGATGGTTCCTTACGATCACTTATCCGAAAAAGCCAAAGATCTTGACAGAAATACCGTGAAGGCAGTGTATGCCGCTATAAAAAAAATAAGCGATAGGTAATTATTTCCTTTCATCCTTTTCAAGTGACCTTGTTATTTCGAATTGCTTATCTTAACCAACAATAAAATATACCTAACTGCATTTAATCAATAAGCATGAAAAAACAATTAATATCAATTGTAATATTTATCGCAGTATCATGCTGTTCAACAGCACAGGTTATCAGTTCTGCACAAATTGATTCGCTTACAGAACTTACTTTAAAAACCTTTGATGTGCCAGGCATTGCCGTGGGGGTTATAAAAGATGGAAAGCTTATTCATGCAAAGGGGTATGGGGTACGCTCATTGCGTACCATGCAAAAGGTAGATGAAAATACACTGTTTGGTGTAGCTAGTAACAGCAAAGCCTTTACATCAGCTGCACTGGGAATGCTTATTGATGAAGGAAAGCTAAAGTGGGATGATAAGGTAACTGATTATATCCCTGAATTTAAAATGTACGATCCCTATGTTACGGATGCATTTACCATCAGAGACCTGTTAACACATCGCAGTGGCCTAGGGCTTGGTGCCGGAGACCTGATGATGTTCCCAGACTCCAATTATTTCACCAAGAAGGATATCATTCACAACCTGCGCTATTTAAAACCGGTTTCGGCCTTCAGAACAAAATATGATTATGACAACAATCTTTACATTGTAGCAGGCGAAGTAATTGCCAGGGTAAGCGGACTAAGCTGGGAAGATTTTATTGAACAACGTATTATGAAGCCATTGGGCATGACGGCCAGCAAAGCATCCATCAGCCGTTTACCCAACCGGAACAATGTGGTTATGCCACACGCACCCGTTAATGGCAAAGTAAGTACTATAGATATTGAATGGGACGAAGATGCAAACGCTGCCGGCGGTATTGTCAGCAACATTACCGACCTGAGCAAATGGCTGATCATGCAAATGGATAATGGTAAGTATGGCGATGGTAAAAAATTGTTCAGTGAAGATGTGCATAACGATTTTTGGGCACCTCAAACCATCATTAATGTAGCAGGCCCGGGTGCTTATAATACGCACTTTGCAGCTTATGGGCTGGGTTGGTTTTTAAGCGATGTAAAGGGTTACAAGCAGGTTACGCATACAGGCGGGCTTGCCGGCATCGTAACACAGATCACTTTGATACCGGAATTGAAACTCGGTATTATTGTATTGACCAATCAACAGTCCGGTGCTGCTTTTACTGCTATTACCAATACCATTAAAGATAGTTACCTAGGCGTGAAGGGTACGGACAGGGTAAAACAAATGCATGATCGTGTGGTAAAAAATGAGGCTGATGCAAAAAAGATCACTGATTCTATCTGGGCAGGTATTACGGCGCAACAAAAAAGTACAGCACCCAAAGCTGATATTAATAATTTTACAGGAACCTTTGCGGATCAATGGTTTGGCGATGTTGTAATTTCGGTAAAAAATGGCCAACCCTGGTTCGAAAGCAAAAAATCTCCAAAACTGAGTGGCGTATTACTGCCTTTCAAGGGAAATACCTTTGTGGCTAAATGGAACGACCGCAGCATGGATGCAGATGCCTACGTGAAATTTGAACTGGATGAAAACGGCAAGGCCTCGGGTTTTAAAATGGCTGCTATTTCGCCATTAACGGATTTTAGCTTCGATTTCCAGGATTTGGATTTGAAAAGAGTGAAATAAGGATGTTAAAAGTACCTAAACCTGTGGATTTCAATGACATGATAAAAGCTCAAAAAAATCCGAAATCTACACGCCAAAATCTAAAATAAACACCTACCTTTGCCGTCCCAAAATAGTTCTTAAAGGAATATTATTGTATTGGGAGTCCTGGTAAATGCCCGGACGTTATCACCAAAAAAAGTAAAAAAATGGCAAAAGAGATCACAGGCTATGTCAAACTCCAGTGTAAAGGAGGGCAAGCCAATCCTGCACCGCCAATAGGACCTGCCTTAGGTTCTAAAGGTATCAACATCATGGAGTTCTGTAAAGCTTTTAATGGCAGAACCCAGGATAAACAAGGTAAAGTACTTCCCGTATTAATTACCGTTTATGCTGATAAGTCTTTCGACTTTATCATTAAAACCCCACCCGCAGCTGTACAGTTAATGGATGCAGCAAAAATTACCAGCGGCAGTAAAGAACCAAACCGTGTTAAGGTTGGAAAAGTTACCTGGGCTCAGGTAGAAGAGATAGCCAAAGACAAAATGGAAGATCTGAATGCTTTTACCATCAACAGCGCCATGAAAATGGTAGCCGGTACTGCACGCAGCATGGGTTTAACAGTAGAAGGAACCGCACCTTGGGATAATTAATAATCAACCTAAAATTTGTAAAAAATGATTACGAAAAAAAGAAAAGTAGCAAATACTAAGGTTGACATTAATAAAGCTTATTCCTTAAAGGAAGCTTCAGCCTTAGTTAAAGAAATAAACACAACAAAATTCGATAGTTCTGTTGATCTGCATATCAAATTAGGAGTAGATCCTAAGAAAGCTGATCAGGCCATCCGTGGTACGGTATCATTACCTCATGGAACCGGTAAAACAAAACGTGTATTGGTTTTATGTACGCCAGATAAAGAAGCCGAAGCTAAAGCAGCCGGTGCTGATCATGTTGGCCTTGATGAATTCATTACCAAGATCGAAGGCGGTTGGACAGATATTGATGTTATCGTAGCCACTCCATCGGTGATGCCGAAGATTGGTAAACTGGGTAAAGTATTAGGTCCACGTAACCTGATGCCGAATCCTAAAACAGGTACCGTTACCAACGATGTAGCCGGTGCTATCACTGATTTAAAAGGTGGTAAAATTGCTTTTAAAGTAGATAAAGTGGGTATTATCCACGCATCTATTGGAAGGGTAAGTTTTGCTCCTGAAAAAATTGCTGAAAACAGCCAGGAACTTATTAATGCTGTAGTTAAATTAAAACCATCTTCATCTAAAGGAACTTACCTGAGAGGTGTTAGTATGGCCAGCACCATGAGCCCCGGTATTATGGTTGACACAAAATCTGTTCAAAACTAATCCTGCAATACTGAGTAAAGTACCAGGGATTTAAAAAATAAGTAAAATGACAAAACAGGAAAAAAATGAAGTGATTGAGGTGCTGAAAGGCAAATTTGCCCAGTACAACAACTTCTATATAACTGATACAGAAAGCTTAACTGTAGCACAGGTTGGCAAATTGCGCAGCCATTGCTTTAATAAGCAGGTAGAAATGAAAGTGGCTAAGAACACACTTATCCGCAAGGCTTTGGAAAGTATTGATGCTGAAAAATACAGCGGCGTTTTTGATTCTCTGCACCAGGTAACAGCCTTGATGTTCAGCGAAAATCCGAAAGAGCCAGCCATGATCATCAGCAGTTTCCGTAAAGAAAATAATAACGAAAAACCTTTACTGAAAGCTGCTTTCATTAATGGAGATATATTTGTTGGTAACGATCAGTTGAAAGCATTAACTCAGATCAAGACCAAGAATGAACTGATTGGTGAAGTGATCGGATTGTTGCAATCACCAATACAACGTGTATTGGGCGCTTTACAAAACAAAGATGCAGCAAAGCCAGTTGAAGAAGCTGCTGCACCAGTTGCAGAAGCACCGGCAGTTGAAGCAGCACCGGTTGCTGAAGCTCCAGTTGCTGAAACTCCTGCAGCAGAAGCAACACCGGAAGCTCCGGCCGCTGAAGCTGAAGAAACACCACAGGCTTAGTATTTACGAAGCTTGTAAAAAAGTAAAATAAGTTGATCAGTTAATAGCAAAGTCAACTCATTGATAAAACAACAATTTTTTTAAAACTCTCCGACGGATCCTTTAAGGGTGTGAAGCCGGAAAAAAAACAAACATTATGGCAGACGTAAAATCATTAGCTGAAAGCCTAGTAGGCTTAACAGTAAAAGAAGTACAGGAATTAGCAGAATTCTTAAAATCAGAGTATGGTATTGAACCAGCTGCTGCTGCAGTTGTAGTAAGCGCAGGTGGCGATGGCCCGGCTGCTGCTGAAGAGAAAACATCTTTTGATGTTATTCTGAAAAATGCTGGTGCAAACAAATTAGCGATCGTTAAGATCGTTAAAGAATTAACCGGATTGGGACTGAAAGAAGCTAAAGACTTAGTTGATGGCGCTCCAAAACCAGTTAAAGAAGGTGCTGATAAAGCAACTGCAGAAGAAATTAAAGCTAAATTAGTTGAAGCAGGTGCTGAAGTTGAGATAGCTTAATTGATTCCTTTAAATAGACTTAAGAGCCGGGATTTAGTCCCGGCTTCTTTATTTTTGGGAAAAGCCGGCTGATTTTGACCGGAAAAGACAGAAAAAGCCTAAAAATCCACTTTATCCACAAAAACCCTTCCAATTCCTCAAAAAATCGTATATCGTAATCAATAAATAGGAAAATAATCCGTAACTTTGCCCTCCTTTAATTTAGGGTTAGTGGCCCAAGTTGTTACAATGCACTAAAATAGAGGGTCTTCTGCACATTAAAACGTTTTAATTACAATATGTCTGCAACAAAAACAAACCCTGCTAAACGTTTCAATTTCGGTAAAGTTGAATTTCTAGCAGAAACTCCTGATTTGCTGGGTATCCAGATCCAATCATTTAAAGACTTTTTTCAGTTACAAACCACTCCCGACAAACGTAATGTGGAGGGCTTGTTCCGTGTATTCAAGGAAAACTTTCCGATCACCGATACCCGTAACATATTTGTGCTGGAATTTTTGGACTATTTCGTTGATCCGCCACGCTACACTATTGAAGAGTGTATTGAAAGGGGATTGACTTATGCCGTTCCTTTAAAAGCAAAACTGCGCCTTAGTTGTAATGACGAAGAGCACGTTGATTTCCAGACCATAGTTCAGGACGTGTTTTTGGGTAATATCCCTTACATGACCCCACGTGGTACTTTCGTTATCAATGGTGCTGAAAGGGTTGTTGTCAGCCAGTTACATCGTTCACCTGGTGTATTCTTTGGCCAATCGGTTCACCCGAACGGCACCAAGATCTACTCTGCAAGGGTTATACCTTTCAAAGGCGCCTGGATGGAGTTTGCAACTGACATCAACAACGTGATGTTTGCTTACATCGATCGTAAGAAAAAATTCCCGGTAACAACGTTGTTACGTTCCATAGGCTTTGAAACAGATAAGGACATCCTGGAATTATTCGGAATGGCTGATGAAGTTAAAGCTGATAAGAAAAGCCTGGAAAAATGCATTGGCAAGCGCCTTGCCGCACGTGTATTGCGTACCTGGGTTGAAGATTTTGTGGATGAAGATACCGGTGAGGTTGTTTCTATCGAAAGAAACGAGATCATCCTGGAAAGGGATACCGTTTTAGATGAATCAAATATTATGATGATCATCGAAATGGAAGTGAAGAGCGTGTTCATTCAGAAAGAAGAAGTGAGTGGTGATTACGCTATCATCTACAATACATTAAATAAAGATACCTCTAACAGTGAGTTGGAAGCGGTTCAGCATATCTACAAGCAATTGCGTGGAGCTGATGCCCCTGATGATGAAACTGCACGTGGTATTATTGATAAATTATTCTTCAGTGATAAGCGTTATGACCTGGGTGAAGTAGGCCGCTACAAAATTAACCGCCGCCTGGGCCTTGATTTCCCGATCACTAAAAAAGTATTAACAAAAGACGATATTATTGCCATCATTAAAACATTGGTGTTATTAACCAATGGTAAATCTGAGGTTGATGATATTGATCACTTAAGCAATCGTCGTGTACGTACCGTGGGTGAGCAATTGTATGCTCAGTTTGGTGTTGGTCTGGCCCGTATGGCCCGTACCATCCGTGAAAGAATGAACGTACGTGATAACGAGGTGTTCACTCCTGTTGACCTGATCAACGCCAGAACACTGTCTTCTGTTATCAATTCATTCTTTGGTACATCGCAGTTATCCCAGTTCTTAGATCAAACCAATCCTTTAAGTGAGATAACGCATAAGCGTCGTATCTCCGCACTCGGACCCGGTGGTTTAAGTCGTGAGCGTGCTGGTTTTGAGGTTCGTGACGTTCACTACTCTCATTATGGCCGTTTATGTACTATCGAAACTCCGGAAGGGCCAAACATTGGTTTGATATCTACACTTTGTGTGCATGCCAAGATCAATGACATGGGCTTTATTGAAACTCCTTACCATAAAGTAACTGATGGTAGAGCGGATATGAAGAAGATCACGTTCCTGAGTGCTGAAGAAGAAGATACAGCGAAGATTGCACAGGCAAATATTGAAATGGATGCGAAAGGAAACTTTGTTGACGATAGAATTAAATCACGTCAGACAGGTGATTTCCCGATCCTTGATAAAACAGAAGTGGAATACATGGATGTGGCGCCAAACCAGATCGTTGGTTTAAGTGCATCACTGATTCCGTTCTTAGAGCATGATGATGCTAACCGTGCGCTGATGGGATCGAACATGCAACGTCAGGCTGTGCCGCTTATTAAACCTGAAGTGCCTATTGTTGGTACTGGTTTAGAGGCTAAGGCTGCCCGTGATGCAAGGATCCAGATTCACGCAGATGGTGATGGTGTGGTAGAATATGTAGATGCAAACGAAATTCATGTACGTTACAAGCGTAACGAAACACAGCAATTGGTAAGCTTTGATGAAGACCTGATCGTTTATAAATTAACCAAGTTCGTTCGTACCAACCAGGAAACATGTATTAACCTGCGCCCTGCGGTTGTTAAAGGACAGAAAGTTAGCGAAGGCGATTTCTTGACTGAAGGTTATGCAACTAAAGGTGGTGAAATTGCACTGGGTCGTAACATGAAAGTGGCCTTCATGCCATGGAAGGGTTACAACTTCGAGGATGCGATCGTGATCAGTGAAAAAGTGGTTAAAGAAGATCTGTTTACTTCTCTTCATATTTCTGAATACGAAATTGAAGTACGTGATACTAAATTGGGTGAAGAAGAGCTGACGCCAGATATTCCGAACGTAAGTGAGGAAGCTACCAAAGACCTGGATCAGAACGGTATCATCCGTATTGGTGCTCATGTAAAAGAAGGCGATATTATTATCGGTAAAATAACTCCAAAAGGTGAAAGCGATCCTACACCAGAAGAGAAATTATTACGTGCCATCTTTGGTGATAAAGCCGGTGATGCAAAAGATGCTTCTTTAAAAGCATCAAGCGGAACTGAAGGTGTTATCATTGACAAGAAATTATTCCAACGTGCCAAGAAAGATAAGAACGCCAAGGTTCGTGAAAAAGCACAGATGGACAAGATTGAGAAAGTGCACGAAAAGAACGAGGCTGATTTGCTTGAGTTGTTGATAAACAAACTGCAAACCTTGTTGAAAGATAAGAGCAGTGCAGGTGTTAGCAATAACTTTGGTGAAGTGCTGATAGGTAAAGGTGCAAAATTCAATGCGAAGAATTTGGCTAACATCGACTATCAAAACGTAAATCCATTAGGATGGAGTGGAGATGAAACAGTTGACCAGTTGATCAACGTATTGTTGCACAATTACAACATCAAATTCAACGAAGAGTTAGGAAGATACAAACGTGAGAAGTTCAACATCTCTATTGGTGATGAATTACCAGCCGGTGTATTGAAACTTGCAAAAGTTTACATGGCTATCAAACGTAAGTTGAAAGTGGGTGATAAGATGGCGGGTCGCCATGGTAACAAAGGTATTGTTGCCAAGATCGTTCGCCAGGAAGATATGCCGTTCCTGGAAGATGGAACACCGGTTGATATCGTGTTGAATCCATTGGGTGTACCTAGTCGTATGAACCTTGGACAGATCTATGAAACTGTACTTGGCTGGGCTGGTGAAAAACTGGGAATGCGCTTTGCAACACCAATCTTTGATGGTGCAAGTGTTGAGGAAATTGACGAACAGATCACTGCTGCAGGCTTACCTAAATTTGGTCACACTTATTTATATGATGGTGAAACCGGTGACCGCTTTGATCAGAAAGCAACCGTGGGTATCATTTATGTAATTAAGCTTCACCACATGGTGGATGATAAAATGCATGCACGTTCAATCGGGCCATACTCACTTATTACACAACAACCGCTGGGTGGTAAAGCTCAGTTTGGTGGTCAGAGGTTTGGTGAGATGGAGGTTTGGGCACTGGAAGCTTATGGCGCATCTAACATTTTGCAGGAGTTGTTGACGCTTAAATCGGATGACATCATCGGAAGGGCTAAAACATACGAAGCAATTGTGAAAGGTGATAACATTCCAAGAGCCGGTATTCCTGAATCATTCAATGTATTGGTTCATGAATTAAGAGGATTGGGACTTGATCTAAAATTTGATTGATAAGTAAATAGTAAAAAGGCAAAAGTCAAAAAGACAGCCTGCTGAACTCAATCATTTTTTAATTTTTAATTTTTAATTTTTAATTATAACATGGCATTCAAAAAAGAAAACCGTCCAAGGCCAACATTTTCTCAAATCACAATTGGTTTGGCTTCTCCAGACAGCATTTTGGAAAAAAGCTATGGTGAAGTTTTAAAGCCGGAAACCATTAACTACCGTACTTACAAACCTGAACGTGATGGTTTGTTTTGCGAAAGGATATTTGGGCCGGTAAAGGATTACGAATGTGCCTGCGGTAAATACAAGCGTATCCGTTACAAGGGTATTGTGTGCGACCGTTGCGGTGTGGAAGTAACAGAGAAAAAAGTACGTCGTGAAAGAATGGGACACATCAAATTAGTTGTGCCTGTTGTTCATATTTGGTATTTTAAATCTTTACCAAACAAAATTGGTTACCTGTTGGGTATGAGCTCTAAGAAATTAGAGAGCATTGTTTACTACGAACGCTATGTGGTAATTCAATCCGGTATCCGTGCAGATAAAGGACAGAACTACGGTGATCTGTTAACTGAAGAAGAATACCTGGATATCTTAGATACACTGCCAAAAGATAACCAGCATTTACCAGATGAGGATCCAAACAAATTTGTTGCTAAGATGGGTGCAGAAGCTGTGCATGATATGCTTCAGCGCATCGATCTTGATCAGTTGAGTTTTGATCTGCGTAATGCTGCTGCTAACGAAACATCTCAACAACGTAAAGCTGATGCTTTAAAAAGATTGAGTGTTGTTGAAAGCTTCCGTGATGCTAACACACGTATCAACAACCGTCCTGAGTGGATGGTTATGCAATACATTCCTGTTATTCCACCAGAACTGCGCCCGCTTGTTCCTTTGGATGGAGGCCGTTTTGCATCGAGTGATCTGAATGATCTGTATCGTCGTGTTATCATTCGTAACAACCGTTTAAAAAGATTATTGGAAATTAAAGCTCCTGAAGTAATTCTGCGTAACGAAAAACGTATGCTGCAGGAGGCGATAGATTCACTGTTTGATAACAGCCGTAAATCGAATGCCGTAAAAGCAGAAGGCGGACGTGCATTGAAATCATTGAGTGATGTATTGAAAGGTAAACAAGGTCGTTTCCGTCAGAACTTATTGGGTAAACGTGTTGACTATTCTGGTCGTTCGGTTATCGTGGTAGGTCCTGAGTTGAAAATGCACGAGTGTGGTTTACCAAAAGATATGGCGGCAGAATTATTTAAGCCGTTTATTATTCGCAAACTGATCGAAAGAGGTATCGTTAAAACAGTAAAATCGGCCCGCAAACTTGTTGATAAGAAAGAGGCGATCATCTGGGATATCTTAGAAAATATTTTGAAAGGACACCCGGTTATGTTGAACAGGGCTCCAACGCTTCACCGTTTGTCAATCCAGGCTTTCCAGCCAAAACTGATCGAAGGTAAAGCGATTCAATTGCACCCGTTGGTAACTACGGCCTTCAACGCGGATTTTGATGGTGACCAGATGGCGGTTCACGTGCCTTTGAGCAGTGCTGCAATTTTGGAAGCCCAGTTACTGATGCTTTCTTCTCACAATATTTTGAACCCGCAGAATGGTACGCCAATCACCCTTCCTTCACAGGACATGGTACTTGGTCTGTACTATATCACCAAGGGTAAAAAATCTACACCAGAAGAAAAAGTAAAAGGTGAAGGAAAATCATTCTATTCTGCAGAAGAAGTGATCATTGCTTACAATGAAAAAGTGATTGACCTGCATGCCAACATTAAAGTAAAGGCAGATGTACGTAACTCAGATGGTACATTAACCAATAAATTAATTGATACCACTGTAGGCCGTGTGATCTTTAATCAGCACGTTCCAAAAACGGTTGGTTTCATTAATGCTTTATTAACCAAGAAAGCATTGCGTGAGATCATTGGTGATATCATTAAATGGACCAGTGTTCCTATCACGGCTAAATTTTTGGATGATATTAAAACACTAGGATACCGTATGGCGTTCCGTGGTGGATTATCGTTCAACATAAATGACCTGATCATTCCGGAAATTAAAGCAATGTTGGTTGAGAACGCACAAGGCGAAGTTGCTGAAGTGTGGGACAATTACAACATGGGTTTAATCACCAATAACGAGCGTTACAACCAGATCATCGATATCTGGAGCCGTGTGGATACCAAAGTAACAGAAACATTAATACAGGAGTTGGCTGCCAACAAACAAGGTTTCAACTCTGTGTATATGATGTTGGATAGTGGAGCCCGTGGTAGTAAGCAGCAGATCAAGCAGCTTGCAGGTTTAAGGGGATTGATGGCTAAGCCACGTAAATCAGGTTCATCAGGATCTGAAATTATTGAGAACCCGATCCTTGCAAACTTTAAAGATGGTTTGAGTGTATTGGAATACTTTATCTCTACCCACGGTGCCCGTAAGGGTCTTGCGGATACGGCTTTGAAAACAGCGGATGCCGGTTACTTAACACGTAGGCTGGTTGACGTTTCTCAGGACGTGGTTATTAATGAAGAAGATTGCGGAACCCTGCGTGGTATTGCAACATCTGCATTAAAAGATAACGAAGATATTATTGAAGCATTAAGCGACAGGATAGAAGGCCGTATGAGTCTGCATGATGTATTCCACCCGGTAACGGAGGAATTACTAATCAGTGCAGGTGAAGAAATCAGTGCTGAAATGGCCAGGAAAATTGATGAAAGCGGAATTGATACCGTTGAAATCCGTTCAGTTTTAACCTGCGAAAGCAAGCGTGGTGTTTGTGTGAAGTGTTATGGTAAAAACCTGGCAAGTGGCATGATCGCACAACGTGGTGATGCAGTAGGTATTATTGCAGCTCAATCAATTGGTGAGCCGGGTACACAGCTTACCCTGCGTACATTCCACGTGGGTGGTGTTGCGGGTTCCGCGTCAGTTGAATCTACTTTGTCTGCCAAGTTTGATGGTACTTTACAGTTCGACGGATTACGCACTGTACATACAGAAGATGCACAGGGTAAAAAGATCAACGTGGTTATTGGCCGTACCGGCGAGATCAGGAATATTGATGTGAAGAGCGATCGTTTGCTGAATACAGTTCACATTCCTTATGGTGCCATTCTGAATGTTAAAGACGGACAGAAAGTTTCAAAAGGCGATATCATTTGTACATGGGATCCGTTCAACAACGTAATTGTTGCTGAAGTAAACGGACGTGTAACTTTTGAAAGTTTGATTGAAGGGGTTACTTACCGTGATGAAGCGGATGAACAAACCGGTCACCGTGAAAAAGTGGTTATTGAAACAAAAGATAAAACCAAATTACCTTCTATCATTGTTGAAGGAAAAGAAAAGAAAACTTACAATTTACCGGTAGGTTCTCATATTGTTATTGAAGAAGGAGATGATATCCGTAGCGGACAGGTTTTAGTGAAAATTCCAAGGGTATTAAGTAAACTGAAGGATATTACGGGTGGTCTGCCTCGTGTAACAGAATTGTTTGAGGCACGTAACCCAAGTAACCCTGCGGTGGTTTGTGAAATTGATGGTGTGGTTGCTTTTGGAGCCATTAAGCGTGGTAACAGGGAGATCATTGTAGAAGCGAAAGATGGTGTGGTTAAAAAATACCTGGTTCCATTGAGCCGCCAGATCCTGGTACAGGATGGTGACTTTGTGAAAGCCGGCGCTGCATTAAGTGATGGACAAACTGCTCCTATCGATATCTTAGCCATTAAAGGACCATTTGCTGTTCAGGAATATGTGGTGAACGAAATACAGGAAGTTTACCGTTTACAGGGTGTGAAGATCAATGATAAGCACGTAGAAGTTATTGTAAGGCAGATGATGCGTAAGATCAGGATCGAAGATGCCGGTGATACTAAATTCCTGGAGGGAGATACAGAAGATCGTTTAGACTTTAACACGGAAAATGATTACATCTACGATAAGAAAGTTGTAACTGATGCCGGCGAAAGTACTAAACTGAAATCGGGCCAGATAGTAACTTTGCGTGAAGTGCGTGAAGAGAACTCTGTGTTAAGAAGAGCTGATAAGAAACTGGTTGAGTTCCGTGATGCACAGCCTGCAACATCTTCACCGTTGTTGCTGGGTATTACCAAAGCATCGCTGGGTACACATAGTTGGATATCTGCAGCTTCGTTCCAGGAAACAACCAAAGTACTTTCTTCTGCTGCCATACAAGGTAAAACAGATGAAATGCTTGGCCTGAAAGAGAATGTTATTACAGGTCATCATATACCTGCAGGAACTGGCTTGCGTGAGTTTGAAAACATGATCGTAGGAAGCAAAGAAGAATACGAACTGTTGATGACCACCAAAGAAGCGATGAGTTTTGATGATGAAGAGTAAGCCCACAAACTAAATTCACAGTAATGAATACAGGAGTAAGTTTTTAAACTTACTCCTTTTTATTTGCCTATGATACAAAGCAAAAACCAGGCATATGCCTGGTTTTACTGGTTGGGTTTTATTCCGGGGAAATGATCTTGTTGATTATTTATGCGGTTTTCCTTAATATCTCCTGTAATCTTGTTTTAGACCTGTATAGCTGCGATTTACTGGTCCCTTCACTGCAATTGAGCATTACTGCAATCTCACGGTGATTGTAGCCTTCCACCACATACAGCATAAATATCTGCTGGTATCCCGGAGGTAATTTCTTTACTATACTGATGATGTCTTTTTCTGCAAGCCTGTCTGTAACAGAAAGATCAGTATCTTTTACAGCATGCAGCAGCTCTGTATTATAGCTGGTTATCTTTTTATTCTTTTCCTTTACCTGGCTTAAGGCCGTACGGGTTATGATGGTTCTTATCCAACCTTCAAAGGAACCATCGTTCCTGAATTTATGCAGGTTTTTAAAAACCTTTACAAAACCATCCTGTAAAATGTCTTTAGCATCTTCTGCATTATTGCAGGTGTAGCGCAAGCAAACCTGGTACATCTTTGCTGCAAACCTGCTGTACAAAACCTCCTGCATCTTACGACAGCCTTTTATTGAATCCTGAATCAGCTGTGTGTCACTGAAATTGCCTGGAATAAGATTCGTCATTTTTACCTTCTTTACAAATGCTAAATTATCAGGTTTGGCAGGTGTTTATCAATTAATTCGATGAAATGACAATTGAGGCAGTTAAAATGGTATTTAACGCAAATAAGCTTCGGTAAAAAGAGAGAAATGCAGATAAAATCACAGACTTTGAGCCAGCATTTGTTGTAACCGGCCCCTCGACCGGTAAAACTGCGATTTGCAGGTGCCTTCACTGCATCCAAGTATACCGGCAATTTCGCGGTGGTTATAACCTTCTATGGCATGTAGTATAAAAATATTTTTACAACCCTCGGGTAGCCGGGTTATATGATGCAGGATGTCTTTTTCCTGAAGCCGGTCGAAGACGTTGCTTTTACGGTCTTTGATAGTATCGTCCGGCTCCTGGTGTTTTGTATGTTTTTTATGATCTCTTAAATAGGATAGAGCTGTTCTTATCATCGTAGTTCTTACCCAGCCTTCAAACGAGCCTTCGTTTTTAAAGTTCGACAGGTTTTTAAATACCTTGATAAAGCCTTCCTGTAGTATATCTTCGGCATCCTGCGCATGCTTTACATAACGCAAACATACATAGAACATGGGCGTGGCAAATTTCAGGTAAAGCTGCTCCTGCATTTTTCTGTTGCCAAGCACTGATTGGTCTATCAGGTAAGATAAAGTCACAGTGGTGTTCTTTACTTCGGGTAAAATCATTTTGTATGAATATGCTGAATGAAATAATATGGGCCGGATCTTTATTTATCCTTTAAATCATCACCCGTAACCGGGTTTGAAAACGCTGCACCAATGCTTTGTACCAGGCTGGAAATGGGGCCTTCCATTTTATTGGTGTTATCATCCAGTGTGTTGTCGTGCAGCAATTCGCCCATCTTTAATTCGGCAGGCAAATACAATAAAATAGTATTTCGCTGGTTACTGAAAAATATTTTTACCTCCCTGAGACCGCTACCGGTAGCCAGGTTTTCTTTTACCGCTTTTACTGCTTCATGGGCAATTGTATTCATGGTAGCCAACGGATCCGTGTTATATAACTGTGCGTATGCAGTAATTTTTTGCACAGCCTCTTTACTGTTATCATTAAAGATCAGGCTTACCCAATTTGTATCTGCATCTGCCTGTAAAATGGCGGCAGCACCTTCATCGCTTTGTGCATATTTGTACAGGCCTGCAAGTACAGCCGGTATGGCTGCCTGGCTGAATTTGTTTATTTCATCTTTACCGGTAACAGGCTGCTGGGTGTTGGGGTCTATCTTTTGTAATGGCGGAAAGCCGGTATTCTCCTGTATGGTTTTGATAAGATTTACTGACATGGTATTATATTTAAGGTTATCAATTGTTTTTCAAATCATTAGTTTGTATCTGCATTATTAAACCTGAGCCTGTTCAACAACCTGATCTTCATAAAAGAGAACCTGGTTGCGTATAGTTGGTAGATAATAATATCTTTAAAATTCTTTAGGGGCAGGTTCTCCGTCAACAACTCTTCATAATACCAGTTGAAATAAGTTTCACAGGTATTGCAAAGTGCCGCAATTTCTCCTCCCTTCGAAAATGCCGCCTGCTCATGCACATCCGACTCTATTTTCTTCCAAAGCAAGTCTGTTGTAACCAGGGGAATAGTAATGTTCAGTTCTTCCAGCTGATTTCTTATTTCTTTTGCATACTGATGAGCCTCTACAGATAAAGCCAGCATCGCTGTTTTAAGATTTCTGCATTCAATATCCACTGCAATATTTTCAAAACCTTTGGTTACCTGGCATAAATAGGATACCAGGCCTTCCAGCTTTCTTTTCAATGCATCTGTGATATCTTCCATTGTCAGCGTCATGTTTATAGCTTATAAAATCATTGATCAGCTTCCGTTTTTTCCGGTATATTCCTTAATAGTACTCAACACAGTTCTGATGCCGTTGGCCTGTTGTTGTAATATTGCCCTAACCTCATAGTTATCCTCAACCTGGTCTATGGCATTATGGTAATTTTGCAAAGCGGTTTCTTCTGCCCTGATGCAGGCATCAATTACCTGCTCTTTTTTGCCAGATTTAAATGTTGTTCTCAAATCCATCCAGGTACGCTGCAACAGGCTTAAAGTAAACTGGTCAACGGGGCACTCTGTTCCCATGCTGTTAACCAGTGTTCTTAACTCACTGCTATATCTGCCACGCTGGTAACCGAAGCGTTCCATCAGCAGTGATAATACACTGTCCTTGATTTTTTCCGAAGCATGTAAATAGCCTTTTTTTGCATCATCCAAAACTGCAATAAGGTTGTGAATAGCCAGGCTGATGTTTTGATTAATAACTTTCATAACAATGTTTTTATGGTTACAGCTTAACTGCGGCAACATGCATACCAGTTTTTGTACAAACTTGTTGTAAGCGGCTTGTAAATGGTATACATGCGGATGGATTTTAGCAGTTAAAAACAGCAGTAAGCTTGTATTGATAAGGGTTTACATCACTATTACATACACTTCTTAGATGATTTAGTGATTTATGTAAAGTGGTAATGATATAAGATTTATCAGGAATTTTATAAAGACCTGCCGGCCGATGATCATGCTACCTGTTTATACAGTTAACCCTTTCCTAAAAATTCTTCAAAATCATTGTCCTGTAGCAGTTTGTGAGTATATTGCCACCAAATAAAAGTGCATGATGAAAAATTTATCTCTTGTATTGAACATTATACTTTTGCTGGCTGTAGCTTACCTGTTTTATTACGATTTTTCGGGCAAAAAAACCGAAGCTGTTGCTGCAAAACTGAACAGCAGCTACCGGGCAGGTGATAGCAATGGCTACCGCCCGCCATTGGCTTATGTAGAGCTGGATTCGCTGAATGAAAAGATAACTTTTATAAAAGATAAGCGTAAGGAACTGGAGGCTGAAATGAAAGCAATTGAACAGGAGCAGGAAAACGGCTACAGGGGATTACAGGCGCAAAAAGATAATTTTCTGAAAAAAGGAGCTTCCATTACTGAAGAGGAAGCACAAACATTCCAGGGAAAACTGATAGAGCAACAGCAAAAAATAGATGCCCGTAAACAGGAACTTAGCCAGAAACTGAATGAAAAAAGTTTTGGCATTATGGAGGGTATACAAAAGAAGCTAAAAGATTTTTTAGCTGAATACAACAAGGATAAAAAATACATGTACATCTTCACTACCGGTACCGGGCTCGACTATATGGTATTCAAAGATTCTAGCCTCAATATTACCAATGATGTAATAAAGGGCATGAATGAAAAAATGAAAGCCGAGGCAAACAAATAATTTGCCGTAATTTATATATCTTGTTGCTGTAAGCGGGTTGCCAACTACAAAAGTTGGCAACCTGCATAAAACAGATAACTATGTCAGATCAAACTACTGCTTTTAAACCAACGCTTGGCTTGCTAGATGCCACTATGATCGTTGCCGGATCCATGATCGGATCGGGCATTTTTATTGTTAGCGCCGATATTACCCGAAACGTGGGCAGCGCAGGCTGGCTTATTGCTGTCTGGCTCATCACCGGGTTTATGACGTTGACTGCCGCACTGAGTTATGGAGAACTGAGCGCTATGTTTCCTAAAGCAGGCGGCCAATACGTTTACCTTAAAGAAGCTTTTAACCCCCTTGCTGGATTTTTATACGGCTGGAGTTTTTTTGCAGTGATACAAACTGCTACCATTGCGGCTGTGGGGGTAGCGTTCAGCAAATTCCTGGCCTATATTGTTCCGGGCCTCGGCCCCGAGAATATTCTTGCCGACCTTGGCATTATAAAGATCAATGCCGGGCAACTGGTTTCAATTGTACTCATCATTTTTCTTACCTACATAAATACAAAAGGCATACAGGGAGGAAAGATGATACAAACAACTTTTACGGTTGTAAAACTGCTTTCACTTTTCGGGCTAATCATATTTGGTCTTTTGCTGGCTGCAAAAGCAAGTATATGGAATACCAACTGGAGTAATGCCTGGCAAATGACAACCAGGAACGCTGAAGGAACTATTGTTGGTGGTGTTGCCGGATCGGCCATTTTAGGTGCCATAGCAGCTTCCATGGTGGGTTCTATTTTTAGCAGCGATGCCTGGAATAATGTGACCTTTATTGCAGGCGAAGTTAAAAATCCCAAACGTAATATTGGCCTTGCTTTATTTTTAGGAACACTGGTTGTTACTATTATTTATGTTTCGGCAAACCTGATGTACGTTAGTGTGTTGCCGCTGAACGAGATTGCATCGGCCCCGCAGGACAGGGTAGCTGTTGCTGCCAGCCATGCTATTTTTGGCGAAATTGGCACTTATGTAATTGCAGTCATGATCATGATCTCAACCTTTGGTTGTAATAACGGATTAATACTGGCCGGAGCAAGGGTTTACTATACTATGGCCAACGACGGACTGTTCTTTAAGAAAACAGCAGAGCTGAATAAAAATAATGTGCCCGAGTTTGCATTGTGGATACAATGTGTTGTTGCTGCCATTCTTTGCCTGAGTGGTAAATACGGAGACCTGTTAGATATGATCTCCTTTGTGGTAGTTATGTTTTATGCACTTACCATATTGGGTATATTCATCCTACGTAAAAAAATGCCGGATGCGGAACGCCCCTATAAAGCCTTTGGCTACCCATTATTACCGGCTATTTATATTGTAATGGCAATCGCCTTCTGCATATTGCTGATCATATATAAGCCACAGTTTACCTGGCCTGGTTTAATTATTGTGCTGGCAGGTATCCCGATTTATTATATTGCAGTTGCTACTAAGAAAAAAGCATAATTACTCATGGCTGCCGATTTTGATAAACTTTTTCATGCCATTACGCAACTGAAAGTTGCTGTGGTGGGAGATGTAATGCTGGATACATACTGGTGGGGAAATGTAGATCGTATCTCTCCCGAAGCACCCGTACCGGTTGTGGCAGTAACCAAAAAAGAACAACGCATTGGCGGGGCCGGTAATGTGGCATTAAATATTGCATCGCTGGGGGCTACTGTACACATGCTGAGTGTATTGGGTAAAGATGAGGATGGCGGGCTTTTAACAGGTTTGCTGCAGCAAAATCATATCAATACCCAATACCTGGTACACAGCGAAGAGCGCATTACCACCAATAAGATACGCATTATAAGCCGCAACCAGCATATGATGCGCCTGGATGCTGAAATGGCCAATGATATGAGTGCAGCCGATGAAGACAGACTGTTATATGCTTTTGAAAATTATGTTGCAGCTGAAAACCCGCAGTTGGTAATACTGGAAGATTACAACAAAGGCGTACTTACAGAAAACGTGATCAAACGAATTATTGAACTGTGTAAAAAGCAAGGTATAATTACCGCTGTAGATCCAAAACGGAAAAACTTTTTTACTTACGAAGGGGTGGATATTTTTAAACCCAATCTTAAAGAAGTAAAAGAGGGCTTGAATATTATCAGGGAAGAAGTAAACATCAGCGTATTGAAGGATATGCACTTGCTGCTGCAGGAAAAACTGCATCACCGCATTTCACTTATTACCTTATCAGAGAAGGGTGTATTTTATCAACAGGAAGATAATGCTTCCATCATTCCCACACATATCCGCAGCATTGCCGATGTGAGCGGTGCAGGCGATACCGTAATAGCTGTTGCAGCGCTGGTATTTGCCCAAACTTCTGATGCAAGGCTGATGGCCGAAATAGCCAATATTGCCGGTGGACTGGTTTGTGAAGAAGTGGGAACGGTAGCTATAAATAAAGATAAACTGCTTGAGGAATGCAGGCTCTTACTTCAATGAGCCGGGTAAATATATACCTTGCGGTTCTATTGATAACTGCTTTTTCCTGTAAACAAAAGCAGCCCGACTTTCACAATATGGCCTGGAAAGATTCAGGAAATGCGGATGGCATTTCCTTCTGTATTTCAGACTCAACGAAAGGCGAAACAGGCAAGCTAAGCATACAATACAAGGGCTGGCTTAACAGCAGCAGGTTTGTAACCGACACATTAGATGATCTTGTTAAAAACGCGGATACTATTTTTACAAAGGCAATCACTGATGAGCCTAATCTGAAACAACTGCCTTTTGGCAGTAAAGGTTATATTAAGCTGGATTTAGATGATTTTTTTCTGCATGGCCTGTTAAATACCACGCATTACATGTTGTTTTACCCGGTTAATACGGATAGCAACCATTTGAAAAAAGATTCCCTAACACTTGCCTCGATGAACCTCTTTAAATCAGTTGAGATAATCACCCGGGATGAAGCTGCTGAGAAATTCAGCAAGAACTACCCTGATATGGAATGGAAGAAATATTTAGACAGTAATCCTTTGCCTTCATCTATTGAATTGTCACTGAAAAAAGAGTTATTACTGGCGGGTAAAATGGATTCTGTAAAAAATGTTTTAAATAAACTTTTTCCGGCCGTTGATCTATCGGTGATCTTAAATAATGCTGATATTCTCTTAAACCCGGCAAAGAAAAAGTCAGTTATTTACAGTTTTACTGTTTTGTGATTTTTTCAGTCGCTCTCTTTTTTCCGCTATCTCCAGCAACCTGTTAAAGTTGATGAACAGCTCAAAGAATATTTTGGCAACTACAAAGATCAGGATAAAGATTTTGCCTGCTCCAAAGTTTAAGAATATACTACCCAGTATTACCACAAACTGCTGCACAAATATCCTGATATAGGGTTCAAACATCAGCCTGCCCATCGATACGGTTTTGTATTTGCCCGAACTAAAGAATTCAAAGAAAGTCTGCATGGTGTAATAAGCAATAAAAATGATCAGCATCAGCTTACCGTTATTACCCAGCAGTGCCGGTATCTGTGCGTAGTTTCCCAGCAGCGACCGCTCAGGTATCAGCCCGCTCACACTAAAAAATATCTGCGTTTGAATAAAAACAAAAAATCCATAGTGTACAATGAAAAAGAAAATAAAGAGCCAGCCGCTCTGCATACTGCTGCTGCCGCCGTTCTCCCATGTATCTGTCTTTCTTACAAATAAAGTCACACAGGCCATCTTCAGCACATTTACCAGGCCAATGATCACCGTTTCCAGGCAGTACACCAAAAACACTTCTGATGCATTCCAGCCCTCAAACCAAACGCAATACAGCGGCACCAGGTTCACAATAATAAGCAGCAGGTCGCTTACCGTTAATTTTCTTTTAAACATGAAATAAAAATTACAGATGGTTTATGCAGGGAAATTAGATATTTTTGAGCATCATTTAAATACCCACTAACACGTATGCAGAAATTTTCAATTGCCATTCACGGCGGAGCCGGAACCATACTTAAGGAAGATATGACACCCGAACTGGAAAAAGCGTATTTAACCGGGCTGGAAGAAGCCCTGGCTGCAGGATACGCCGTACTTGAAGAAGGTGGATCGGCAGTAAATGCGGTAAAAGCATCTATTGTGGTGCTGGAAGATAACCTGCTTTTTAACGCAGGCCGTGGTTCGGTATTTACCAAAAAAGGACTGCAGGAAATGGATGCCGCCATCATGGACGGAAAAGACCTTGCTGCCGGCTCGGTTGCAGGCATACGTAATGTGCGTAACCCTATTGAACTGGCTGCCGAAGTAATGTTGCACAGCAACCACGTTTTTTTAAGTGGCAAGGGGGCCAACGATTTTGCCATTAAACAGGGAATTAAATTAGAACCGGATGAATATTTTTTCTCGCAGTTCCGCTACGACCAGTGGAAAGAGATCAGGGACAGTGATAATTATTCGCTGGATCATACACACAAAGGTGTGGAAGAACTGATGAAGGATAAAAAATTTGGAACAGTGGGCGCCGTGGCCTGCGACCAGGATGGCAATATTGCCGCAGCCACCAGCACCGGCGGCATGACCAACAAAAAATATGGCCGCATTGGTGATAGTCCGCTTATTGGTGCAGGCACTTATGCCAACAACGCCACCTGCGGCATTAGCTGCACCGGCCATGGCGAGCCCTTTATTTGCGCCGTAGCCGCACATGATGTAAGTTGCCTGATGGATTACAAGGGCATGAGCCTGCAGGAAGCCATGCATGAAGTGGTGAATGTAAAACTGGTGAAGATGGATGGCGAGGGCGGCATGATAGGTGTGGATGCAAAAGGCAATGTATCGATGATCTTCAACAGTGCCGGCATGTACCGTGGTATGAAGAACAGTGAAGGAGAAAAAAGAATTGGAATTTATAAAGATTGATAGTGGCTTCTAGGCCCAACGTTACCATGAAAAAATTTGCCGTAATAGTAGCCGGGGGAACCGGAACCCGCATGAATAACGCAACACCCAAACAGTTTTTGCTGTTAAAGGGTAAGCCCGTTCTGTATTATACCATCAACGCTTTTTTGCAGGCTTATGATGACCTGCAGATCATACTTGTGCTGCCGGAAGAACATGTTGCTGCGGGGCAGGAGATCATTGATGCATTCTTCGATTACAGGCGCCTGCAGATAACCATTGGAGGGCGAACCCGATTTCATTCCGTACAAAACGGTTTGCAGCTGGTAGCTGATGAAGGAATTGTTTTTGTGCATGATGCTGTGCGCTGTATGGTACCTGTTGACCTGATACGCAGGTGCTATGATGCTGCCCTGGAAACAGGCTCGGCCATACCGGTAGTTGATTGTAAAGACAGTGTACGCATACTTGCCGAAGACGGCAACGAAGCCCTTGACAGAACCACGGTAAAACTGGTGCAAACCCCGCAAACCTTTCACAGCAAGATACTACTACCCGCCTACCAGATAGATTATAAAGATAAATTTACCGATGAAGCCACGGTGGTAGAAGCGTTTGGACTGAAAGTGCAACTGGTAGCAGGAGAGGAGAATAACTTTAAAATTACCCGGCCGGTTGATTTGGTGGTGGCAGAGGGGTTGTTATAGTGTTTACATACGAAATACAAACAGTAAAGCATTTGCTATTATCAACAGTATAATGGTTAGCGTTTAGGTTGTTGGTAAATAAAACCAACGGCGGCCGCGTATTTAGCTTGCTGCATTTTAGGACATTGCAAACAACGGCCAAAAACTTCAACATTATTTTATTGTTTTACAAACTTTCTAAAAATAACATCCTGCCCGTCAATTATTTTTAACGTATAAGCTCCTTTTGGTAAATTACCTATAGATAAATTAACAGGAAAGCTGTTTGGGGTGGAAGTTTGAAGCATTGTTTTTCCAACCATATCAATGATTTCAAAATTTAACTGAATGCTCCTGAAATTATTTTCTATATATAAAACATCCGATGCCGGAACAGGATAAACATTCACTTTCTTTTGTACTAATGGAAATATTACCTTGTTAACAGTGCACATGAGCGTTTTACCATCACGATCTTTTGAATTTACCCGATAAAAATTTACACCTGAAAGTGGTAGCTTGTCTGAAAAAGAATATGTACTTCCTGATGGATTATTCTTTGATGGAACAGATCCTATTGTAGAAAAATTAATACCATCAGCACTGCGGCAGATCTCATATTCAAGACTGTTTGTTTCAAGGGAAGTCTGCCAGCTGATCACAGCATTGTCTGCCTGTTTACCGGCATTGCATGCTGTAAACTGAACCGGTAGCGGACAGTTATTTGCAAAGAATATTGAAAATAATGCACCGTTTGGAGCACCTGATATCACCGTGTCTACTACTACCATTTGTGAAATAGGGCCTCCAATTCTTGTACCGCTCCAACCCGAAACGCCGCAGCCGGCACATCCTGTAACATCACCTTCCACAGTTAGCAACGCCATTGCATCACAACCATTAGCAACACCTGGTAGCGGAATAGCATAATGTACGCCGTTCTTTCTGAGAACAATCTTTTCAACGCTGGGGCCGGAATTTGAAAGGCCACTGAAATTTAATCTTACAGAGTCTACCGCAGGGGAAAAATCAAATATATAACGGCCGGTTCCGCTTCCTGGTCCGGGATTATAGCCTATAAAATACGGGGATGTTGATGCACAGTAAACACTATTGTTGGTTACATTGCCCGAAGAACTAACGGTAACATTAATTCCATTAATGACCACCGATCCGCTCAAATGCGTAACCTGGTTGCTGGTGGTACATTGGGCATATAATGAATTTGAAATGCAGGTAGTTAAAACAAGCAACATGATTGTTTTAGTACGGGTAAAAAATTTCATAAATAACGTGTTTGCAGTGTCTGGATAAGTGAAAGTAAATATTAAATTCTATAGAGAACAATATTTTCTATTTTCTTTGCCTTGATTCGTGTATTCACGAACCATGTTGGCAAAGAAAACTGGTACTATAAACTTTTAATGTTAATCCTTTTTAAACTCATGCATTGGTTGCTCAATAATCAGCTGCTACTTTTTGTTTGGGGATATTCCGGTTCGTGTGGATAAGAACCGGGGTGGAGGTTCAAGATGCATTCAGCCTTAATTGGATTTAGTTAACCGGAAAGATGAAAAAATTCTTAAAACTTCTTTTTGCTGACTCTCTGTCAAATTTGTTGTAGTTAAAGATAAGGCGTTGCCTGCTGAATTGACTTGCTTGTTTTTTGGAATTGGTTTTATGAATACACCTGTAATACCCTGTTCAGGATCATTGGATATATATGTTTCTCTGTACTGCCCAAAAACTGTGTCAACTGAAATGATTATTCCTCTCATACCCTGGGGTAAATAAATGGGGGCTTCAAATTCCAGCGAAGCAGATTTGCAGTTGACGATATAGTCGCAGCCATTTCCAATAGTGCTATCTTTTTCTGTAGCCTTTCTTGGTGTTGAAAATACAATACCACCAATGATGTGCTTGTTTGTTGCAATGTAAAGCAGAACGCCTGGTTCCCATTCTTTATGATCTAAAAACTGTGCAACCGATACTACCGGTGCTGTAACATGGTTACTAAAATGAAATTGAAAGGTTATTGTATCGTTACTGATTTGTCCTACGTAGGAGTTAAACGCTTGTTGCTTTACTTTTTTATATCCTTTCGGAAAATCAAAAGAATAATTCTGGATTGAGATTTCAGCATTGTTGTTTTGCCTGCCTTTGCCAGTACAAGAAGCGATAGGTAAAATAATAAGGCAATAAAACAAAAGTTTCATATTAAGAATGCTGCTGAAAAAGTTGCAAAAAGCTTTTAGCCACAGTTTTTATTTCCACATTTTGTCAAATAGTTTTGGGCAAATCGCTTTCATACTTTCAGGATTTTCTTCTTCCCAGGTAAAGTCAAATTGTGGATACTGTCCTTCTTTGAATTTGAAATTATCGTCATCGATAAAGTCATACAAGTCTTTTCCTGTTTTTTGTTGAAAGGCTTCTAATGCAACATACCAAAAACTTTCAAAGTCATAAAATTCAAGTTCTTCGTCCACTTGCGAAATTAATGAATCTGGATTATGCTTTGCGTCATAGTAAACTGTCTTACCTTTTGAAATAACCCAATTTCTAAAATATTCAAAACTATCGTCTGAACAACCACCATTCATAATATATCCTGCACACCACATTTCAGAGCTGTATGTGTCGTAAAGCAATTTGTCTGTACGTAGTCTAAAACCAATAATTTCTTTGTAAGACAGTTTTTGAAGTTGTTTTATCAAAAATTGTTCCTGCTCGTCCTGGTCGTTTGAATTGTCTAAACTTTCCTGAACAATTTTCCAATATAGATCTTCGTCAAGCATTTCAGCTGTTTTTGATAAATTTTCTGAACTGCCATTTGAATTTTTCTGTCCAAAAAGTCTGCTAAATACTCCCATATTTTTTATTGAGTGTTGTCTGCTAAAATTGTGGTTTACGGTCGAGTATTTGCGCAGGTGTGGTATTAGGATTCCGTCCGCCCGAGCCGCTGTTGATTAAAAATTAGCTGAAGTTTAGTTTGTCAAGCCACACTTGAGCAAAACCATGTTGGTGGCAGTGCATTTACGAATGTACATTCTGACGTTTTGAAGAACGACGTCTTGGTTTAATCGAGGTATTAGAAGAAGATATTTTACGCTGCTTGAAAAAGTCACTCAATGCTTTTTCTTCTGCTGTTGTTAAAGCACTTTGCCCACCAATAAAATCAACGTCCAATTCTGCCTTTTTTGTTTTCATTTTATTGACTTTGAAAATATTTATTAATAAGTTTTAAAGCTGCTTTTGTCTCAATAATCATAACTCGTCCTCCAAAATGAAACGCTCCAAGTGTTTTCTCATAATGCTCTACAAGTTGAGTCTTTGATAGAAAAGAAACATTGCCCTCGTGCCCACGTTGAAATGAAAGTTTACAAGCAAATGCAACAAGGTTTCCTGGAACTCCTGAATAAACCTTAGCTTTCCCTTTATTGAAGGGCGCACTCTCAACCAAGTGCATATAAACATGGTCTGATTTAACTTCTAAACTAATAAGGCCTTGAATAATTTTTGAATTATTTACAATTGTTAATTTATAAACATCTCTTTCTGGCTGATCAAATTCCTCTACCCAATTAAACTGCCATTTATTTTTCTTGCTTACAGTCTTTAAATCGTTGCTTTTTAATATCGAAATATCAGTTGCAAAGCTATCTCCTGTAAGTACATTTTCGATTGAGTTAGTGAGCTTGTCGATAACAAAATCAAGCCCTATTTCTTTGCTTTTTTTCACATTGCTAAGATACAAAAAACAGAGGAATTTTTGCATTGTTTCTTGCAAAAACGTACTGTCAAATTGCATTGCCACCAACGGGCGGGGCTTTGCGCAGCTTGGGTATTTGATGCTGTGTCTGACCCCATGATGATGTAAGTTAGAAAACGAAAATTTAAAAGCTAAATAATTTTGTCTTAGTAAACGGTCCAGCCCAAAACCGATGATTGGTAGCAAACCCCTGCTGAAGATTGTTTGTCCTGCCCAAGTTGCCGCAAAACCCGATTAGCGGCTGTTTTGGCATACGAACTTTGTCTGCTTCTATTGATGGATTACAATTGCTGAATAAGTAATAAGAGCTTTTTTAAATCATAGTCTTCTTTCTCTGTTCGTGAATAAATAATATTTCCTGATTTATCGATTAGGTATACCTGAGGTAAACTTGGATTATTTCCATAAGCCCCTTCTACTACTGGGTCATTAATGATATTAATCCAATTCATTTTAAGTTTTTGAATAGCCTTTAAACATTTCTCTCTATTCCTATCTTGGGAGATAGAAATTATGACAATTTCTTTGTTTAAATATTGCCTATAAATTGAATCTAATATAGGCATTTCGGCAACACATGGAACACACCAAGTTGCCCAAAAATTCAAAAGGACATACTTGTTACCCCTAAAAGCAGATAGATCAATCATATCGCCATTAATATCTTTTGATGAAAACAAAGGTGATGGTCTACCAATAAAACTGTTTAGTCTACCATTTAATATGCTTAAAATTTGTTTTGCCTCAAAAGTCGATGAAAATTTGGATAGAAAATACTGATTATAGATTTTAAGTAAGCTGTCTGCATTATAATCAGTATTTGAAACAAACTCTTCTTTAAACAACCACAAAGAATAATATAATTTACTGTTATCCTTTATAAAGTTTAATTTTTTCCTTTGGACGAGTGATGATAATTCAATGAATTTTTGATATATCGATACGCTATCATTTATATACTTTGCATTTATTGAAAGGAAACGGTCAAATTCCCTTTTTTCTTTTTTTGCAAATTCATTAAATTTCTTTTCTCCCATGTTTGAAGCATCAACCGCATTAATCAACTCTACGCTATCTAAATTGTTTTTTGAATTTTTATAGTAAGTAAGTGAAGAGTTCGGTTTTAAGAAATACCTTTTTGGATAAAAGGGTAAATTATTTTCAGGGTTATAAGAAATTATCAATACAGGATGTGTCGAATAACAAATGCCTGAAATTTTAATGATATTGTTTTTACCATTAGTATTAAACGGAATTATTTTGAAGCCATCATTATACTCAATGCTAAGTTTACTAAGTTCGACTGATGAAGGGAAAATAATTTCAGTGTTAAATTTGATTTGAGCATTGCTAGCTCCGCACAAAGCTGAAACTAAAAATACCGATAATGCAATCCTAAATTTCATGGAAATGAGGTGTTATTAAAAATAGCCGCTAACGTTCGAGGCTTGCCGCAGGGCTGGAATTGTTGCTGTGTCCGCCCGGCAACTGAAGCCGATTGAAAAACTGATGTTGAAGTTAACAACTAAAAGCCAAATAGAATTCGGTCAAGCCCGATATTAGTTGATAGTAGTACAACCGCCGATTGTTATTCGGTCCGCCAGCCTTGCGGCAAACCTTTTGTTAGCGGCTGTTTATCTACTCTTTGTCTTTCTCATTAATTTTGATGTCAAAAATAATGTCAAACTTGGGGTCTATTTTGAATAAAACATTGTCTTTGTCAAGTTGATAAAATGGTTTGGATTTTAGTTTGAGCTTACCTTTAATAGTGCTTCCAATTTTGAAAGTCGGTTTCTGTGTCAGAGTCATTGATACGCTGTCTGTATCTTGAATTATTTCTTTCTCTAAATCCTTTTTATCATTTGTTTTAGAATATATTTTGTCAGCAGCAGTTAATAATAATTGAGTGTTGAATTTGTCACCCAAAATTGTTATTCTAAATCCAACTCCGCTTTCATAAAATAAGCCTCCAACTAAAACTATTGTGTCCTTGCTTAAATAACACTGCGTCATACTATTTACATACTGGTCTGACGGCTCGTAACTGTCGCCTTTTAGGAAATAAGACAAATCCATACCGTTTTGTTCAAATTTTTCATAGTTAAATGTATTTACGACGTGAAATGCAAACTCCGATTTAATCGGACTGTTGAACAGAACGTTCTCTTTAAAAGTGCTGTCAATACTACTAGATATGGTTTGGTCTATTTTATACTTCGGTCCAGTTGAAGTACAACTTGCAAAGAGAAAAACAAGTGTTAATGCAGTTAATAATTTTGTCAAATTAACGTAGTTGTAAATGAATATTATGAGCTGTAAACAAATGGCAGCTAACGGACAGGGCTTGCCGAAGTACGGGAATTAGTATTCCGTCAGCCCGGAACCGATGATGATTGAAAAACTGAAGATGAAGATAACAACAAAAAGCTAAATAGAATTACGTCAAGCTGGATATGAAGCACAATAGAATTACAAAAAGCTGAAGATAACTTCCGTCTGCCCGTATTTTGGCAAACCCCCTGTTAGCTGCATACCCTTCTCTGTCAGCAACAAGATTTGCCCAATTGAATAGGTGGACATTTTACTGTCCCGTAACTGCAATAAACACAACAGTCGCCCTGGTTTGGTTTAAGTCGTGTCTTGCAACTTGTACACTCGTAAAAATATTGGCAAGCGTCTGTTGGCATTGTTTCTTCTTGTCTGTGTCCACAATTGGGGCAAGTAATTATTGATTGAAGTATGATAGTTTTTGTCATTAGTTATTTGTTACGGTTTGTGAAATTACTTTGTAACCTGTGCTGTTAATTGCCGCTGCAATACTGTCAACAGAAGTTTTGCTATTGTCAAACTTTACAGTGCTGTTTGCATTTTCATAAGAAGTTTGAAATGCAACAATTCCATTCACTTTTGAAATTTCGCTGTTTACGTGTTGGGTGCAACTTTCGCAAGTCATTCCTTTGATTTTAAAAACTGCTTGTTGAATATTTGTTTTGTTCACCACTACAACTTTTAGTTCTTGTGGCTTTGGATAAAATGCTTTTGCATAATAAGGAAATGCAATTAGCAAGGCTGCAACTCCCGTAACAATTCCTAAAAATGATTTTGATTGCCAAAATGATTTTTTATTGTCTGCTTCACAATCGCAGTCCACTTGTTTTTGTGGTTTAAGTTTTTGATACCACGCAAATGCAAAAACTAAAACGGTCAAACCAATTAAGTAAGGTCTAAAAGGTTCAATCCACGAAAATGAAGAAGCAAGTCCGCTTGCACCGCCCAACAATGCTAAAACTGGTGTGATGCAACAAAGAGAAGCTGCAACTGCTGTTAACAGTCCCGCAACCCAACCTTTACTATTTTTTGTTGTCGTTGTCATACTGTTGCCAAATTTTGTTGATTGATAATTTTAAAAAACGGTCTTAAAGTTTTTAGATGTTCGCTGCGTAAAGAATAGAAAATAGTTTGTCCTGCTTTTCTGGCTTCAATGATGTTGCCGTCTTTTAGTTTGCGTAGATGTTGGGAAATGGCAGGAATGCTCATTCCCAAAATATCGCTTAGGTCGCAAGGACAAAGTTCATTTTCCTCTTCAAGCAGAAACATTATTTTCAGTCGCACCTCGTTACCTGCCAAAGCAAGAACTTGTCCCAACTGCAAAAATGATTTTGAGTTAGCCTTTAATTTTTCTCGGCAACTTTTAATTTGTTCTATGTCTGCCTGTAACCGTATGCAAGTGTCGTTTGCCATTGTCAAATTTGTTTGTCGGGTCAAAAGTAATGAAGATTACTTATTTAAGCAAATACTTAAATACAAAATTGTCAGAAAGGTTGTAAAGCAGTTTTGAAGTGTTGCAAAAATGTCCGTTTGAGTAAACGTGAAGTGTCCTACAGGGTTGCAGCTAACGTTCGAGGCTTGCCGCAGGGCTGGAATTGTTGCTGTGTCCGCCCGGCAACTGAAGCCGATTGAAAAACTGATGTTGAAGTTAACAACTAAAAGCCAAATAGAATTCAGTCAAGCCCGATATTAGCTGATAGTAGTACAACTGCTGATTGTTACTACGTCCGCCAGCCTTGCGGCAAACCTTTTGTTGGTAGCAGTTATTCTAATAGTCTTGCTCTGTAAGAATTCAATTGTTTCTCTACATAAGAATTTAAATCATCTTTCTTTTCTTCAAGCAACAGACTGTCTAAATATTTGTTTTTATATTTTTCAATAAATTTTTCTTTATAAGCCTTTGTCACTTCTTTCAAACCGGCTTTTATAAAATTTTGAGTAACTGTATCCTTTGGGTTACTAAGCCCATATTTTAGTCTTCCTACAAAGTAGACCTGCTCATAAACATTGTATGGACTTGAAAACATGATGTCATAAAATTTGGGTTCAAAACTTCCATTCACTGGCCCTTCAATTTTGGCGTCTCTAAACCAGAAATCTAATAACATAATTATTTTACTCCTTTCGGTTTTACTTTTTTCTGATAAAATAGAATCAAACCGGGTTATTAGTTCATAGGGGCTTAATTCCCAGTTTTGAGTACCAGACTTATCAAATCCTTTTGTTTTTACATAATTCAAAAATGAAGCATCATTTATGGCTCCCTGAATTAATTGCCCATAAACTGTGTCAATAAAATAGCTAGATACATTCCAACTTTGACTATGCTTAGTCGGGTAAAATTTAAGTTTTAGGATATTCTTGTTTACTGTCCATTTACCTTTATATACTGAATCGTCAAAAACAGAAGCATAATTTCCACATGAAAACGATATATACTTTTCAGCAAAAGTAGAATCAGGAAAGAGCGTCAAACTTGAATGGGCACTCCACTTTCTTTCATAGACACCAAATAATGACCTCTGTCCGAATAGAAGAGTGTTCATAAGTAAAAATGCTATTAGTAATAGGGTTCTCATATAATTGCTACCAACGTGCAGGGCTTGCTGCAGGGCTGGAATTCATTGCTGGTCTGCCCGGAACCGCTGCTGATTAAAGATATAAAAGTACAGTTAAAAAAACATAAGCCCAACAGGGTAGGTCCTGCCCAGATGAAGCACAACAGCGATAAAATGACCATTGCTCCAATGTCAAGCCAGCCTTGCAGCAAACCTGATGTTATGTGCAGTTATTACTGAGTCTTGCTTGTCAGATAGGTATAAAAAAACGATTTTTCCAAATAACTTTTATATTCTTTGGTTTTTGTCATCTTTTGATACACGATAATGTCGTAATTAAAATTTCTGAATGTAAAGGAAAGAAACTTAGATCCGTTCACTTCCTTAGCAGTTAAATTATTAAATGAATTGTCAAGCTCAGATTTAAACTTTGTCAGACCAGCTTTTGAAGTGTCTGCTTTTATAATAGCATTCGATAAATTCAATTCGCTATTACTTGCAGAGACCGTCGCCCAGTCTTTGTACATATTTTTGTAATCATACTCAAATGCTCTTTTTAGCAAAACGTAAAATGCACTGTCAGGCTTTCCTAAATCTAAATAAAGTTGCTTTTTCCAAAAGGAGAGTTTAACCTTTTCGGCAATTATAGAAGTTAAGGAAGTTTCCTCAAACACTATTTTTTCGTCCGCAATATTAATGTACTTCAAAGCAGTTGAAAATTTCTTGCGATTTGCATAAAAGCCAGCTAACATCATAGTCGCATTGTAACGATAGTTCTTATATATTTCACTTAAGCCACTTGAACTTTTGTCTTTATCATTGAGATTTGAGTTTATTATCTTGTCGTAATACTCTAACATTTTAACTTCATTATTATCTTCGGAATAGTAGTACAAAATATTCCTTAAAACTGTCCCATAAGTGGAAGAGGTCACAGGAGCAGATTTCTCGATATTCTCCCATGTCTTTAAAGCCTCAACTTTTTTGCCGGTGTTATACTGTTCAATACCGACGTCAATTAAGGTGTCCAGGTAAGTGGAAGTTTGGCCGCTGGCATATGTAGAGACCAGAATAACTGTTATTAGTAATAGAGTTTTCATACAATTGCACATAACGGTCGAGGCTTTGTGCAGTTGGGGAATTGACCAACTGTCCGCCCGGAACTGAAGCTAAATTTATAACTAAAAGCCGAAGTTTAGAACTACTGCCCGGCAGAATTACGTCCGCCGAAACCAATGATTGGATATGCACTGCCGATGATTGCTTCAACTTCATGCCCCAATTGCACAAAACCTTTTGTTGGTAGCAGTTTTTTTTGGGAAGCCTTTTAAATTAAATCTTGTAAATTCTAAAAATGAACGATTTATTTATAACATCCATTGTCTTAATTTTTTTGTTGTAATGATTATAAAGTCGTTTTCTGGTTTCCCATAAGGAAATAATTGGATTATGGGTTTTGAGCAAGTAAGCAAAAAACCAATTGATAGTCTTTGTAGATGATTCTCCTGAATCATTACTTACTAAAGGTCCCAAATAAAAATTAGTCTCTTTGGTTTCGGAAAGTGCATTGATATATGTCCAATTTATGCCTTGCTGGCAACCGTCAATGTAAACTATTTTTGGGTTGTTGACTTTAAAAAAGTACGGCTTCACATTGTCAATTTTATTTAACGCAACTCCTCCATTAAAAGTTAAACTGTCTGCATCGCCGTGAGCACTAATTAAAATAAAATCAATATTATTCTTTAGAACTAAATCTTTCTCATAAATTTTATATGCACTTTTAAATTCTGAAGTTGGATAATTGTGGTAAATATTTTTACAAGCATTTTCAGGGTCTGAAGTTGGGTCTCTAACAATAAAACCTCTTGTCAATGATAGAGTA